>Ga0255777_10001858_pt1 | contig 19486 bp, 25 predicted proteins | sample 101ome_15_FD_179975 | JGI IMG/M metagenome (GOLD analysis project Ga0255777, IMG submission 179975) | Coastal salt marsh microbial communities from the Groves Creek Marsh, Skidaway Island, Georgia - 101402AT metaG (version 2) | ecosystem: Environmental > Aquatic > Marine > Intertidal zone >... | reverse complement strand
GAATAGATAAGGATAATAAACAGAGTAAGTTATGCATGAGTATGGAAAAATACGATAGCAAATGTGGTATGTGTAAGAATGCTAAAATACCTAAACACACACGTGGTGTTTTGCCACCACCTGTGTATTCCAATCAAATTTATGATAAGTGTTTAGAAGGTAAGGATGTATTGGTAGGGGTTAACCTTACTTAAAAAATAAAAGCGAATAACGTATAAGATAAGATGAATAAATCAGACATACTATTAAATTCGATCGATACATTTTACAAAGTGCCTGAAAACAGAACTATACTTAGTCAAATATTAAACAAATCCGGTGGTATATCTTTACGTAATCTTGAATGGTTTATTACGAATTACTCTAAAAAAACTAATTTATCTTATAAGACTGGTGATGGTAAAATATTTAGCGTACACTGCGCTTATAAGTCTAGTTTAGATGGCTATAGTAAAAAGTTATTCGATCCTTTTTGTAGATCTTCTAAAATTAGTTATACTATACCTGGTACAAATGATGAAATTCACACAACTGTGGCGCAGTTGAATTTTATCAGATGGTGCATAAAAAATAACATAATAAACTACATAAAACAAAACAAGACCGAATTGTTTAGTAAGCGAGTCTCATGAATCCATTTTCAAAAACAAAAGTTTGGTAACCTACGTAGTATAAGTGTAGATTATAGTTATTCGTGAGTCCTTCTTTGAGTTTAACATCTAAAACAGTTCTGTTTGATTGTAGTTGACTAAAGTCCAAGCTTCCCGATGGTTCCACATTAATCGGATTCATCGAGAAAGCATACGTGTATATATTTCGTAAAGGTCGTGATAATCTACTCGAAAATGGTACCACATACTTAAAATATTTGTGATCACTATCTTGAATGTTTGGTATATCTTGACCGTTTACGTATATTTTAGCACTCGTCATTACTGGATTAAAAAATTCGTTGGTAACTGAATATTCAGGGTTTGATGAAAAGTTGTAACGATTCGCGAACACATTTGACCTGAGCGTTGTGCCACCACCTTCGGATATTTTTTCATTTTCAAACTCATCGCGTCTAAAAAACCAATTAAGTGTTTTTACGGGTACGTTTGGTACGAGCTCGAGTTTAGTTTCTTGTTTACCAGCTTCTATTTCTATAGTTGGATGTTTCCTAACTATATCTGTTATAAACGTTTGTTTTTTATTTGATAGGTAGGTACGTTCACTCGAATTTAGAGTTATTTCCTCTGTTATGATATCAAAACTCTCGAGAGAAAGTGCACCCGTACGGTTCGTAAAAAATTCTTTTGGAAAAAATTCAAACTCGAATATTATTTTTTGTTTGTGTATAGCACACGTGGGAAAATACGGTCGGTTTGGTTTATTGGTTTCATACTCGTCACTTTCATACTTTCTCGAAAAAAATAGCGGTATTGGAATAAGTAGTTTAGAATTGTATTGTCCTAACAGTTGATTACCTGGTTCGAGAGACGTATCTTCGGCCAAGTTTCTGTTTATGGTATATCTTTTAGTTCGTTTTTCTGATTCGTCTAAATACAATTCGTCATATAGTATACCCCAATCTGCGTGATACTTTTCAACGACTAATTCATCAACACGCATCGTTACTGATTTCACTATGTGTCTTCCTATCTGATCCGCTAAATATTCATTACCACCTGATAAACCGGGTAAATTTATAGAGAGGTACATGTTAGAGAGTAAATCACCCATGTTTCTTGGGTTGAGTGTAACTTTTATAGTCTCACCAAAAGGCCAGTTATCACTGATGACTTGATCATTTGGTCTGTTAACGTTAAAATTCCTATGAAATTTAGTAAAATTAGAGTGTTGTTTTTGTTCGTACTTATAAAGAGAATTTTCTTTATTATTGTCCAAAAGATACGTGTCTTGTTTTCCTATAGCATTTAAAGAAATTATGGAACCTGTGTTTGGTCCTGTGTCCGTATCACACATACTACTTATTATAAACAATTTTTTAAATGTCGTTTAACGTAATTTTGCAAATTTATAAACCACATATATATTTCTCTAGAAGATAAGGATAAGGGTTTATGTTCTTGTAGGTCTTTTATTGCACCTATTTCTCTGTCGCGTAGATTTGCCATACTCGGTTTTTTGAAACGCACAAAGCATGAATAACAAACTCTGTTAAGTTTACGTCCAAAAAATTTATAAAAACAATCATTATTACACAGAAAAATAGGATTTATTTTTCTGTAACTTCTTATTAATTTTCGTATTTTAAAATCATTTGATTTCATGTAAGGATTTAAAGGATTATTACACAATTTACAAAATCCCTTGCATTTAATGTACATAAAATTTAAACGTTTTATCTTTTTATGTATTATAATCAGGTAACACAACCAGATGGTACAGTCTGTATAGGTGTAAATACAGAAGAACAGAGACCGGAACCGTTTGATATAGAACAAGCGAGTGTAGAGGTGGTAGAGAGGGAAGTTGAAGTAAACGAAGTTTTTACTAAATACATGTCACACGTCCACGAGTGTTTCTTTTTAGTTACCTTATTTTCATTTATTTTTATACAAAACGTAATAAACCTTATAAATACCATACTTTCATTTATTTGTATGATTGGTGTATATTCGAATGCTAAATATTTGGTACTTATACACGCGATGTGTATGATATGTTTAATAATGATATGCGTAGTTATTAATTTGTTTGAATATTTATTTTATTATTTTCCATACTTGATAATAAATGTGTGTTCATTAGCAACCTTAGTCGAGGTGAGAAATACTATAAATTAAGAGTAAAAAATGCAATATTCTACAAAAGATTTCGAAATAGCTAAGAACTTTTATAAAACACACGAAGAAAAGTGTGAAAGGTTCGCGAGAAGTATTCATAAACTTAGGGAATCTAGAAAAAAATATGACGATTTGAGAACCAAGAAGAGTATAGTGGTACTTGCGGAAGTCCCTGATAAAGTTGTTCAAAATAGACACGTTTCAAATATATGTCAAGCTACAACTATGAGTGGAAAAAAGTGTAGTTTTAAAGCATCGTGTGGACGGTTTTGTAAGAAACATTCATACGATACGAATAGTAAATCTTCTAAGTTTAGTTTAGGCGTAAAACCAGATTTAAAAAAAATGTTGTTATAATAAAATGTTAGATCAGGGAACACTCAGACCCGTTATAATTTCAATGGCGCTTTACCTTTTAATTTCCCAAGTCGTTCCCGAAGTTTTAAAGAAACCCACGAACGTTAAGTTTATCGACGATATCGTCGCCATGCTCATAGCCCAAAAAGGTTCACTCACTTCCGGTGCTATTCTCACCGGTTTGATCGTTTTCGTCACCAATTACGTTAACGAGGAATTCTTTTAAAACGTTTTCTTTTGACGTTATCATGTGTGTTTTTGGGTGTTCGTAATATCGTATATTTTTCGTATAAACGTCTTCCATGAACTTCAAGAGTTGCTCGTAGTTTGGTTTTCCCCAACGCATACCTTCTTTGTATAAGAAATCATCCCTTGGTATTTCCTGAAGTTCACAGTCTATAGCGTAAGGTGTTTTTATATATTCCGTAGCACCTCCGTATTTTGTTATTATAACGGGTTTGTTTCTTAGCGCGGCTTCAACAGCTCCCATACCAACACCTTCAGACGAAGAAAAACTCACGTAACAATCTCCTATGGCGTGTATTTTTTCCATCTCCTCGTCGTTTATCAGGCCGTTTATTATTTCGACGTTTGGTATATTCAATTTTACTTCCTGATTACACGTAGCTTTTACCAGAAGTCTAGTATCTGGTTTGTTTAAACGTATGAAAGCTTCTAAAATTTTGTTAAAGTTTTTTCTCGGATCGTATACGTTACCAATGTGGTAAAATGTGTATGGTTTTTTATAAGGTATGTGTGCGTGTATGACGAAAAAGTGTTTATCAGGAAACTGTCGTTTGAAAATTTTTCTACAAAATTCACTCGGAACTGCTATTTTATCGAAAAGATCGAAAAGTTTACCATAATCTTCGTGTACCGTTTCGGTTTCACATACGGTCATGCACGTGACGTTTTTAATTTTCTTTTTTATTTCCGGTATTTTATTTAACCAGTATTCTACCGGTAAGGCAAATATAAACGCATTTTCGCACTCTGGTATTTCGCCCTGTATCTCTATATACTCACTATCAGGGAAAACGTCGAGGTATTTTTTGGTATGTTGACCTATACCACTCAGAAGTGTTGGTCCTATGAATAACATTTAGTATAAAGATAATATTTCCTTTATATATATTACGCAATGGAATCTATAAGAGAACAAATTACCCAAGAACTTGCTAGGTCTAAAGTACGTGTCGATAAACTGTACAGCATACTCACTCAGATTGTCGACCACATCGAACCACCAAAGGAAGTGACTCCAGAACCAACTCCAGCTCCAGAACCAACTCCAGCTCCAGCTCCAGCTCCAGAACCAGTTCCAACTCCAGAACCAGAACCAGTTCCAACTCCAGAACCAGAACCAGAAACTCCAAAAAAGAAGACTGTTAAACGTGTTGTTAAAAAGAAGGTTGTGAAGGAATAAATTTATTTTTTATAAAGTAAAAACCACCTAATAGTAGAGCCATAAATAAGACTAAATACCTAAACGGGTATTTTTTCTTCTTTTCGGCTTCCATTTTTTCTATATCGTGCTTATCGGGAAGTTTTTTAACGTTTACGTTGAGTTCGTCGATCTTGCCTATAAGTTTACCTAAAGCCTCTAAAATTTGAACTTCTCTGTTTACGGGTTTTTCTTTAACGTCTATGGTTGTTATTTCTAAAACCATATACCACGATGCATCCGGCTGAAGTGTTTTATAATCACCGTCGCCTTGTGATTCATACATTTCGAAGTGTAGTTTTTGTATAGATATGGGATTGAAATAATTTGTTTGTCTTTGAAAAGAACGCCATTGCTTATCACGTATTATGAAAGAATTACTCCCGGTAAAACTTCTTTCTAAAGGTACACGCGCGAGTATTTGACCGTTACGTTCATTTAGTAATTGAGCTCGTTTAGGAACATCCGGACATATTATGTCTACATATTTAGCAACGTTAGTACTACCTGTCGTGTCGTTATCACCTACTTGTGTGACATAAAAATCAACCGGTTTTATACCTATAACTTGTGATATTTCCTCGACGTGTAAATTAGACTCGAGTGTAAGGTCTACAGAAAACGAATTATTAGTACCCTTAACGAATTCCGATTCTATGACAAGGTATTGAATTTTTTTTGGTAAGTCCTGGAGAGACACCATCTTCTAATTATATTATATAAAAAAACTATGCGAATAGTAAGCATGTATAACATATATTCGAGTTTTTGTCGAATCATAAAACCCATTAGAAATACAATATATGAGACTTCGTCCTCGTCCTCGTCTTCGTCCTCATCACCGACACAAAATAACGTATACGTTAAATCACCGGAAAAACGTAAAAAAACATATTATTACCCCAATACTTACACTAAACTCGTATGTGCAAGGAATGAAGCTGGTGAAAATATTGTTTTAGAATTTGATTGGAATGATACAACACTTTATTCTTATACGCGTGGAAAATAAACCTAAGTTAAAAAATACACGTTTTATTTTTAAAAATAAAATAAAACAATGCAATGTCCGACTCAAAATTACACACGTATGAATACAAACTCGCTTTTGTTCAAGCGACTCGCGATTTACCCGAAGACGTTCAGAGAATCATCTTTGAAAAAGCAAACGAAAAGGAACTTGTGTGTCCGGATGCACCAAGAAAACGAAGATTGTACCGGGGAGATACATCATTCCCAACTGAAAAGTTCGAAACGTTGGTTAGAAGATGGAGAGAAAAATGGGGGAAAATTGAATGAACACATGCGTTTACTCGCGTACGAAGAATTTTGTTACGGGGAGTTTGAGTGTAAAGAATTTAACAATTACGCGTGTCAATACAGAGACATGCTTTTGAGAGAATTAAAAAATAACAAAAAAGAAATCGACTATATAAGAAGGTATGGTCCTAGATGGTCGGTTTCACCTGTAAAAAAAGCGGAATTTAATCATACCGATAAACTTGCTGAAATACAAGTTAGATTATACGAGTGTGAGAAAAGGTGTGAAGACTTTGAAAAGAAAGAAAACGAATTTTTTAAAAAAATATCATTTTATTAATCGAGTTCTTGGTTCGTGTATAAATATTTCAGTGTTAACATATATCCGCTAAAAAACGAACTTAGTGTCGTTGATATTGCAATGTGTACTAAATTATTGTACCACCCGTAAATGGAATACGATACTAATCCGATTATGTTTACCACTATAAAAGTCGTACTTATATCTCCGGCTTTTTTAGTGATATGAATTTTGTATATTTGAGGTATCATGTTTAAAGTGAGTAGTGTACACCCTACCCATCCTAGTGCGTTTATTAGTTTATTATACATATGTTATTTAAAAAGTATACTTTTATATATTTTAATCCTAAATGTTGTTATCCGTAATAAATCCGTACAATAGAACTCTAAGAATATCGTGTCCTACGAAACGAAAAGAAAGTTTAGTCGAGTATGAAGAAATTAAGAATAAAATTAAGAGTTCGACACTAAAGTATGGCTCTATGGTTTCTGCGTACCATTTTATATTTCAAGATCCCGTGGACGGTTTATCGGCTACACTAGGAACACTGGCGTCTTACGCATACGTTGATTCTTTATCCTCTTACGTAGATAATATAGAAAAGTCGTCTGGACTTAATAAGAGAATGCTTATACCCGTAGTAACTGCACTTTTGGAATCTTCTTGGAACTCCGTGGATATGCCTTTTGATTTCAACATGGGCGCGACGCTTTTCGGGTTTTTAGCTTATAAAGTAGCTTTTTACCAGATTGTCGCCGAGGAACTTTTGTTATTAAAAGACGGTAAAGAAGACCTAAGTGAAGAAGAATAAGAATAAAAATAAGAAATAAAAATGTCCGATATTTTTTACCAATTCGTAAAGTCTAACATTATTGTGGAGAGACGTCCAGAACTCGATGGTCTTGCATCTTCGCACTATCCGAATATTGAAAATAAGGTTGAAGTATGGGGTATTAAGACTAAAACTGGGTTCCCCGAAGAGTTTAAACCGGAAGGTGTTGAATACATAGGACACGTCTACCTCGTAAACGTGGACGAAAAAGACGTGAAGTGGTTTTGTCACTATCACGAGGAAAAAACCAAAGACGATAAACCAATTGGTATTATTCAACAAGCCTTGAGAGTCATATCCGACCAGGAAAAAGTTACTTTGATTCCACTTATTGGTATTTCAAATACCTGGTTCGATTTTTGGCAAGTATACTATAACGAAAAGTTTTCTTCTGATCGTTCCAAGTATAACGCTTTTATAAAGAAACACAGGTTAGAAGAACGATTGAGTGTTCTTGATTACCAGTTTAAACACGAAGATATGGAAATGGACTTAAACATTTAATACGTATTTGAAATATATAAAAATGACTACACTTACACATGAACTTATGAAAAACTGTACCACACTCGTTAGACTTCCACACTTGAACGATCTTTGTTCTAGTTTATGTTTTAAAAATTCCGAAGTATACGCTTTGCGCGCCGATTTTGGGTACCCGGAACACCTCATCCCTCATAATAACAAAAAAATTCTCGCTTACATGGGCATTTACAAGAAAAAGGTTGAGATGTCTTATGGACAAGCGCATTTCATAACGTTTTTTCACGAACCTAAAATCCCGACTAAAGACGTACCTATTGGTATTCTCGAACACATGTATAACATTTACATGGAAGAACAAGTTGAGGACTTGAAAGAATCCGGGTACCGCGAAAACCAACACTTTTCCGTGGAACTGTTTCCTTTAGAAATAAAGGAAACTAACGTCGGGTATTGGCGCTGGGTATTTGATGACGATTGGGGTGTTACTGATAAAATTTCGTTAGACGATCTCATCGACGATTATAATCTCACACCTTACGTAAACTGGAAAATGCTCAGGGACATTTTACCCGAAAACATTGATGATTATAACGGTAGTGTTGTTGAAAGCGATGAAGAAAGCGAATTTGACGATGGTGAAGAAACCGAAGAAGATGAAATTGAAGAAGGCGAAATTGTGAGTGATTCCGAAGCCTAAGATAGACGTAAAATAATTATTTTTTATATCACATGAGACCAAACTGTTCTTACGAGTCTTGCATTTCACGAGCTGGTAAAAACGGGTTTTGCTTAAAGCATAAGGACATAGGAGAAGCAGTACAAGCACTTATTTTACTTTCAAAAGATGACCAAAAGCAAATATGCCGACATACGAGTGTTCTCGGAAACGTTCGAAAAAAAGTATGAGGAACACCGAATTTTAAAACAAATGTACAGGAAATCGGAAGAAGAAAACCGAATCTTGAAACAGGTGTTGAAAAAAGCTCAGGAAAAAATAAAGTGTCTCGAAAAAAACGCTAAAAAAACACCACCAGTGAGACGTAAACGTATGAAAATTGATCGTCCGAGGAAAGTGATCAATGAAAAGGTAAAGGCATGGGCTATTCGAACGCGCGCCCGTGAGCTCGGATTGAAGAATATAAAATCATGGGAAGCACTCTACCAAAGAGATCCGTGTGTATCTAACGAGAGAGAATTTTATAAATCATACTTAGAAAATTACAATAACATCGTTTTAATTAAAAAAAAGTAATACTATTAAAATATATATGAACAAATGACATCGTCTAACGATTTAGCTTTACAAAAAATCATGACATTTATAGATAACCATTCCGATGAATTATCTGAGGGTGATTATTTAGAAATGTGTAATAAACTTCGCGACATTTTTAGGGGTGAACAGAGAAGTAGACGCGTGAGAACTTTACCTACAAGTTTGCGTGTAAACCCAATGGATGTTATTTACGAACGGTGTATGGTGTTAGTTCGTAAGAAAAGGGAACTTCGCCGCGCCTTGATTTATTCCAAAAAGAGGAAAAGAATAACACAAAACTTTAAAAATGAGGCTATAAAAACGTACTGTATTATTTTAGGTTTAGACGAAAACATGACTTTAACCGAATTACAAAATGAAGGACACATACCCAATGAAAGTATATTTTATAAAGAATTTTTACGTGTGACTAATGAGTATAGAGAAGGGTTAAGGTATTTACAGATACAAGAGCTCGATAACATAGATAATGAGATGAACCGTGTTATTCATTTTTTATCTTCTACTCAGAACGTCGTAAACGAATACAATTCTATAAACGTGAACGTTCCAAACCTAAGTTGAACTAAATAATAATAAAAAATAAGAACGAAAACAAAAACAAAAAACAAAATGGATGAACTTACTAACTTAATGCGTTTGATCGATTTGAACTCGAAGATAATACCCGAGGGTGATTACCTCGAGATGTGTAATTCTATAAAGAAGGTACACGAGTGTGTTTCCCGTCCTAACTCGAATTACGAATCGGACGATGAAAATGCGTTTCACTTACGCGTAACTATGCGTGATGATACTTTCGGTATACCTACACCGTTTTCAACCGAAAATAGTCAAAGGCACAGGCGTAGGTATTACGAAGACGATTCGGAAGATGATGAGGTTGTACAGATGGATGTAGATTTACCTACCGCAGATGCTGACGAACTCGACGAGTTATTGGCGAGACCGGACGAGTCTCTTACTTTTGAAGATAGGTTCAATCTTGTACACTCCGTTTTACCTTACCTTCGCGTACCGAGAGAAGACGTGAATGGTGATACTTCATTTGAATCCGATATAGAGAGGTTACAAAGAAGACAAAGAGAATACGATGAAGCCGAGTTACGTCGTATAGACGATAGAATACTCGAAACTGAAACTATGATTCGAAAAACGAAACCGAGACAAAGAATAACAAACATTGTTAAGAGAGACGCCGTCAGAAAATACGCTTCGGATATGGGAATACGTTTGTATAGGTATACTATAGGTGGTCTCATAGACAAAGGGTACGATGTAGGTAACGAACGCGAATTTTATAAAAACTATTTGAATTCGTATAACGAAGAGGTTGAATATAAACTGAGAGATTTGAACGAGGAACTGTTTAACCTTTGTCGAGATAGAGATTCCCTTTTAGAAGAAATGAACGATACCGATACCGATACTGTTATTTAATTAAATATCATTTTACACCATTTTTCGTTAATATTGCCGAAAGGCGAATACTCAAACAATAAATGTACTAACGCCCCTGATACTATCAAAACCGTCTCGCTTTTATACACGTATCTCGACATAAACATAACTATAACGTAGAGTAGTAAACCTATGAAAAGTGCTTCTGTAAATACTGTTGTCACAGGACGCATTTTTTTTATTATAGTATAATAAAAAAAATGGACGCACAAGATATATTCATAAGATTCGTTTTATTGGGATTTTTAGTTTTTCTTATTTGGTGGGTAAGGGACATGATGAGTAAATCGAACTCTAATAAGAAAAATAGACCACAAGTACCAAACTATTTTAAGGGTCTATCACCAGCACCAACACCTTCTAGACCTGATATAGCCATGTTATAGATTTTTAAAAATTATCTCGTGATATATAAAATGATACTTTTAATAGCTATCATTCTATTTATCATTTTAGTATTATGTCAAGTAAGAAAAAAGGATAAACGGGAGGGTTATGGGTATACAGTAAATGATTATAGTGTACAGTGGAGTAATAAGGCGGGTGTAGAAAATAGCGTTCAGAAATGGATATTTGTATTCGAAAACAACAAAGGTCAAAAGTATCATACAAAACAATTTGAAAAAGGTATTGCCCCTGATACTATGTTCAAAGACTTTACACTTGTTGATAATACCACACTAATCGATAATGAAACGTTTGATGTAAACATTAATGGAACTAATAAACTTAAAGTATATTATAACGAAGAAAAACAAGACAATTTCATAACCGAAAAGGAGTTTGAGTATGGTGTTTTTGGTACGTCGTTAAGTGATGTACAATTTACAGTACCTCCACCAGAAAAAGCATACTATTCTTGGAAATATTATAAAAAACGGATTTTGGGTATATCGCAATTAAAAGACCTTGTTCCGGATAATTCTGGGACTATTGAAACATTGGGACCGAGTCAATCATATGAACCTATGATGGATTTATATTCTAAATTCTATCTTTATGATAATCCTGAAGGTACTATGTATATTGAAGGACACTTTTATGCTAACCAAACGAAAGAGTTAACTGATTTTCCGATTTATTTTTATGCTTATAATGATGGTGATTTTATGAAATTTTATATTGATGGAAAATTACAATTTACAATTGACTCTGATAAAGGTCCAATTTACAATGATATGCTTAATTATACGTTTATAAAAGGTCAAACGCACAAAATACAAATTGTATTAACTTCGGTATATTCAAGCAGATTATATTTTTATACAAAGCCGTTAATTGGTTTTTTAGAAGATGAAACTAATTTCACAAAAAAGAAATTTAATTACAGTGATACTGTAAATATACCGGAAGATGCCGTTGGTGAAATTATTGTCATTGAACCTGAAATTGAAATTGATAGAACAGGTGAATTTGCTTGGCAATTGTTTGATGAAGACGGATATTTACCATACGCTAGTTCATTTTTAGGTTTAACACCTACTAAGACTGGACTTACAAAAAGTATAAAAAATAAACACGATGGTACGGGTGGAACTTTACAGAATCATTATGGTAAAGAAAAATACGGTGTCAAATGGACGGGGTATTTCGTACCTAAAAAAAATGGTTCACATGGTTTTGTTACACGGTCTGATGATATGAGTTATCTATACATAGACGGCGTTAAAGTTGTGGATAACAGGGGAATGCATGGTATGGTTAGTAGATCTGGTTATATAAATTTGAAAAAAAATGAAACGTACAAAATTGAAATTTATTTTAGTGAAAATACAGGTGGTGATGAAATGAAGGTTTGGTTTAAAGAACCTTATAGTGGTTCTTGGCAAAATACATTCGACGGGTACTTGACCCCGTTTGATTACGAACCTCTCTTAACTTTACCTCCGCCCACACCTACATACGATTCTATAACAGTATACGTAGACGAAGAAACTAAGAAAGTAACTGTAAAACTATATGGTATTACTAACCCGGACCCTTACTATACGCTCAAAATTGGAGATAAAGTCGAATATCAGTTTACGGCGAACGATGCCGGTACTACCCTTGAATTCGAATGGTATGAGACTTCTTACGGTTATAAATATTACGGTTTATACATGAACACTGAATATGTTACTTCGGTGAACTTTGAAGTAAAAGCACCTCCTATTTCCTATAAAATTTTAACAAGTGTAAAAGATGGTACGGTAACTTTAAAACTAATAGATATTGTTAACGCGGACCCTTATTATTACTTCAAAATTGGAAATCCAATTGTAGTAAATTACCAATTTAAGACGGGTGATACAGAAAAAACCTTTACGTGGACTCAAGCACTTGATACGGTAAAAGACTATTACGTGTATATTAATAATTCTGAACAAAAATTAACAATAAGTACAACTTACAATTTAATGTGGCGGTATTTTGAAAACTCTGAATATGGTAGCCCTATATATTATGAAGAAGAAACAAGTAGTGGTACGTGTAGTAATATATCAAGTTTAAAAGAAAGTATTGGTATAGATCCACCCGGAAAAAAATACGTTGTTTTATGGGAAGGTGCTTTTGTACCCGAAACAGATGGTGAATATACTTTTAAAGTAGAATCAGATGGGAATACGAGAATAGCAATGAACGGAGAAAATATTACTGATTATGTAAATGGAAACACTACCGTTACTATAGATTTAGAAACTGGTAAATCGTACTTTTTTACAGTAATATTTTATGACCCTAAAGGTACGAGTGATATAAATATTAGTTATAAAAAACCTGGTAGTGATGAATTTACATCTGACTTTTCAAGTATAATTCAACCGCCCGTGTATTTACCTCTTGTTAGATATGAGTTATATAAAAATAATAATGGATGGGTTCCCAATAGTTCTAGTAGACCTTTTTGGATTAATGATAGTGACTTGGTAAAGGCAGGTACGACGTCTAATTTAGGATCAAAAAATGAGATTATTGGTGATTTCTTTGATGAAGCTACTACTGGTAAATATCTTGTTAAATTTGTTATTACTTATACACCACAAGGTAATTTTGATAGACATTATTGGAAATTTTCATCAACTAATGGTGGACCAAACTATAATTCTTTGTTTGTAAAAGAAAATGACAACGATCCTGAAAAAATTGATTTTTATCGTAATGATTTTTATAAAGTTGTTAATTATACCTATAGTATGAAAAGAGGTATGAAATACGAGTTTACGTATTGGGTTAGACTTGATAGATGGGATGATGATTTAAATATAAGCGTAACACGAGAAGTGGGTGGTAATGGTTTATATGGTAATTGGGAAAAACCACTAGAACGCGTAAACTATATGGTTGCATCAAATATTGAAATTGAACAAGCTAAAGAATACACTCCCACTTGTAAACCGTGGCACAGAAATTTTGATGAATCTTATTTATTTAATGATTTGTATGACATTTTTATTTCAACGGAGTGGCAAAATTATGGAAATTCTTATGATGAAACCAGGTGGCAACAATATGTTGAAGATTTGGGTTTGCCATCTAAATGTTCTGAATTAAATAGCGATAAAAAAGAGTGTAAAGAAACAGAAGATAAAGTTCTTATTAATAATGTTTGGAATAAATATAAACCTTGTCAATGGAGATGATAAAAAAATATAACATATAATATATAATGTTAGGCAGTATAGTATTAGTAATACTTATACTCGTATTAATTTATTTTTTCGTTTACCCTAAATTTTTAAAGGGTAAGAAAAAGGAGTCTCAGGATAAACAAAAAGTTGATACTTCCGAGGTATTTGGTCCTCAGATTGAATTTGGACCAAGCGAGGCTGTTTATACTCCGTATTCCGAAATTTCAAACTATGAAATTGAGGGGTATAGTATAGAATATGATGATGGAGAATCTCCCCCAACGCAACCACCGGCGGCCATTTCGCCTCCAACAAGTGATGGAGTCATTCCATACGCAAAGTTATCTAATGCCGTAGAAATTATTTTTAATTGGAGAAACCGTTTTGGGTTTGTTAACGTAACGGACTTAAAATTTGATTGGTACGCCGGTACTACTACTACTACTGATAGTAACGGTAATACTATTACTACTGATGCATTGATAAAAACTAAAAAATATAATGTAGATACTGCTAGTGGTACTCCGAAGAATTATTTTAAAACGAATTTTCCAAAAAAGGCGACAGGAATTGGTGAAGTTCAAGAATATAACTCGATTTCTTTCCAGTTACCATCCACTAATGATACGGTAAGTGTTGTAGGTGATAATTACGTTATAATGAGTTATAAATTAAAAGATAGTACTGATTATATTCCCATATTTACAAAACAAGACCTTATAAATATAAATACAATAATTAATATAAGTGAAAAAGATTTATCACAAACTTTAAATTTAAAGGATACTGTAAAACAAACTTATACACCTGGTATATCAAAAAGTGGTGATGATGCCATGAAAGTGACTTCGAATATAGAAAAGACGGGATACTATATAATACCCGGTGCAGAAGACATTACAAAAATAGGTAACGAAACTATACAGTTTTTGATTGATCGAAAGAATAATGGTAGGATAATCATGAACCCAGGAAAAGATAATTATCACGTAAAACTTATGGTTGAAGATACGGGTAAATATATAAAGTATTCTTTTTCAAACCCGGATCGTGAATTTTCGTTTGTAGATACGTACGCAGACGCTAACGATTTTACTATAGTGGAAGGTGAAAAAGAAAATACTGTTAGGTTTAGACTCCAGGATAATGGTACTGATTATTTCATGACATATGAGAATAAAGCTAATGTTGGTCGTGTATTAGCCATGAAGAGTTACGATGAAGTAGAAAACGATGAATATTATGGCTATGATTTAAATTTCTTAAAGGTATCGGGTAATGTTGATTGTCAATATAAATGGGAAGTGGCTGATGAGTCTGACGAAACTTATTTAAATACCGGTAAAAGAAATTATATATTTAAAATTATTAAACCACAAAGTGGTGATGGTAAAGCGTGTATGGATACTGACGGTATTACTGAATTGTCATATTCCGGTGGAGAAGTAGTAGAAAGAAACGAAGATGTAGATTGTAAATTAATTAGATCGTACAATTGGGGGACATGTAGTAAGAAATGTGGTGGTGGTATTGAAAAAGCCCCTATAAAAATTGAACAACAACCATTTAATGACGGTAAAAAGTGTGATGAAGTTAAACTTACTATTCCTACTGGAACTGGAGAATCTGTTAAATATGATGAAGATAACGGGTATTGGGTTGAAAGAGCGTGTATGACACAAAGTTGTGAAACGTGTCAAGCGAACGAATTTTTATTAGAATATTCAAATTACTATGGTTTTGATCCATATGAACAATATGATTGTAGATTAATTACTAATGAAACAGATTGTAATTCAGCGAAAGGTGGGTGGGATCTTTCATTTAATAACGTGTGTACTTGGAAAGCATAATGGTATGCCCGGTGGATTTACTGCCAGGCACAGGTGTGATATTTAGTTATTATAGACCTAAGTTAAATAAAAATGTATAAAAATATAAATAAAAAAAATGTCTGATTCTGTTGAAAATATTCTCATTAACGTCGTCCGTGACTCTAATAGTTACATGGACAAAATAAACAATAGTGTCCTTTCCAATAATAATTTACTACAAACACTTATTGAAAAGGTCAATAAATCTGAAGAAGAAAATAAGTACCTTCGTGAGACTGCGGACGTTACTCAAAAACTGGTATACGAGCTTTTGGGTACGGTGAAGGTTTTATACGAGAAGATCGAGGTTTTGGAAAAACCGAAACAAAAACGTCAGGTTAAGGAAAACAAACCCGAGGAGCCTAAAATTCAGTGTAAATGTCACACGAAGAAAGGCGAACAGTGTAAGAAGTGGTGTTTACCGGGTCACGATACGTGTAAACAACACGCCAAAACTTTGGGTTCGTCGACGGTAACCGAAGAACCCGGTGGTGGTGGTAGTGGAGGAGAAGGAAGGAAGGAGGAACCTTCTTCTGTTCCCACGAAGAGGAAACGCGGTACCGGAACGGAGAAACCCGTTACAAAGAAAATGCCCATGCACAATCACGACCCGGGTGAAACGCCGAGCGAACCGTGTTACGTGTGTTTGGCCCACGGCGACGTCCTCGATCCCGATATGCCCGACGACGAGTACGTCGGTACGGTTATTGACGGTTTAACACTCGAGGAACGTTTGCGTCGAGCCATAGAGGAAGACGAGAAAAGTGACCCTGGTTCGGAATACGAATACATTGAAGAGGAAATTGAGGTTGAGGTTGACGAGGACGAGGACGAGGACGAGGACGAAAATATACACAAAAAAAATAAAAATGTACAGTAGTAGTAAATAATGAATGCATTGCTAATTTTTTTGGTAATAGTTATATTAGTAACTGCTGTATTAGTCTACTTATACTTTAACAAAATGGGACCATGGAAAAAGGAAAAGTCTCCGGCACCAGCACCAGCACCATCAACACAGTTGCCAAGCATAACAGATTTTTCAGTTGATAGGACACTTTCACCTGACAAAGGTGAAACATATACTATAGAACCGTATACTATAGAAGGGTATACGGATTTGGAATTTAAAAAATTATCAAAAAACGTTACATTTACACTAACCTGGACGAACGGTGTTGGTTTTACAGAGGTTAAAGTCCATACAATTAAAGTTTATCACGGTGTTATGAGCGGAACAGAGTTTACTAATACCGGTGAAAGTAATGATTGGGTACTAAGAGAAACAATTGATGCTAACTCTACAGGATATACTGATCCTCTAAATAATTTTGCAACAGTAACAGTAAAAATATCTGGTCTAGATAGTGATGATGCCTATTCTTTTGAAGGTAGAAACTTTTTCAAAGTAGTAGCGTATTATCTAGATCCAGCTGATAATAAAGATTCACCAGTATTATTACATAATGATTATGATTATTATTATGTAAATGCAAACACAGTAAATGAAAAATACGGAATCGTAATTTCGGGTGATGAATTAGTTGGAACAACGGAATTATTAACTCCGGAAACGATTACTTATGAACCAAGATTGGATAGTAGTAAAGGTCAAAGTTTTAAAAGTGAAATAGCTAATCAAACTTACGATTTTTATTATTATCCAAAGGATCCAAATGTATCACCTGGTACTGAACCGTATAAATTTTTTTATAACGTAAGATTAGTACCAGTAGATAGTAGTGGTATAAGATTTAAACTTGAAAATGTTGAAAGAGAAAAATATTTTAATATTGAAACACGTGATTTTGATCAAGAAAAATTTAGTGGTGGTTCGGTAGTTGAAATAGCGGAAAGTTTGGAAACAGATACAAGAGGTCATGATAAGGTAATAATGTTAAAAGCAGAAATTGATGGTGAAGATAAATATTATTTTGGTTATCGTTTTCGGGCATTAAATGATCCGAATATTACAACTGCAGATGAATTTTTCAGGAGAAATATATACATAAAAAAACACGAGGAAAATAGTACTTGATTAATAATGTAAAAAAATAAAAATGTATAACACTAATAAATGGATACAACGCGAGGTATTCTTTTCTTAGTCGTAACACTTATTATAATTGTTTCAATTTATTATATTGTAAAAATGGTTAAAGGAAAACGTACTCCAACTCAACCTTCAACTTCACCTTCACCCTCGGACCAAACGGACGAAATTTCAATTTCGGATTTAAAGTTTGAAAGAACACTTAACCCTGATAAGAGTAATAGTAAAGGTGGTGACATTGTTGGTTATACTATAGAATACGATGGTGGTATTGATTATACGTTTTTATCTAAAAACGTTACTTTTACTCTGGCTTGGAAAAACAATATAGGTTTTGATAAAGTAACAGGGTTTAGGATTGAACATTATGTAAGTGGTGATTATGAATTTGATAAGTTTACTAAAGAACTCAATCCTGAACCCGCAAACCAATCTATAGATTTTAAAACTAAAAATGCAGTTAATCTAAACAATTTTGGAGAAAATAGTGTATCTATTGTGAGTAACGGAGGATACTCTGTTGTGGGAAAAAATAGATTTAAAATAAAAGTCATTATGAATGATGGTACTCCAAAATTATTATATAACGGTCTTGATGATACAAATATAAATGAAACTACTCATGAAATAGTAATTAGCGAACAAGATTTAGGGGCAACACTAACTATGACAAAACCACAAACGGTAACATATACGCCAGTAACACGGAGTTTTACAACTTCAAGTGTTCAAATTGAAAAGATAAAGTATTGGATTTATAATGAGAATACAAATTTAAATATTGGTGATGAATTTATTTATTTAATACCTGCCTTTCCTGCTCCTACTGATGAAAATGGTGTAAAAAAAGGTACAGGTGTCGATACATTCTTTTTTAAATACGAAGATGGTGATTACTTACTTTACAATAAAATAAAAGGTAAATGGAATGAGACAGACAACAGAGATGAAAGTAAAGTATACGAAGATAGTGATTACGATAACCGCGATAACCGAATGTTTGTATCATTTTACAATAAAAATGGTAATACTACGGAATTGAGAAAAGTGACTATGGGGTTTGGTTTTGGTGAGGAAATGATAACTAGTGATAAAGACGGAAATTTAAAATTCATGACTGCGTTGGATACAGAAAGTGTAGACCAAACCGAATTTGAAAATTCGAGATGGACATTTGTAGACACAAAAAAAATGAAATGTACAAATGATACTATTCGTGTAAGTAAATTTCGTGGTGATCTTGGCTGGAAATTCTGTCGACTTTCTTCATACAACAATGAACCAATACTTGACTGTGGAAACAGTACAAATTCTGATTCAAATTATGAAAATTCATCCAGTTGGAAAATTACTAAAATCAAAGCAAGTGAAGAAGGTTCAGGGTATACTATAACATCTACTTATAAATTGAATAATACGAATTATACGCTTTATTTACATTCTATATTTAGCCAATTTAGACAATTTAAATATTTGGATCGCTCAACTGTTCAAAAAATATTAACAAAATCTGATTTTAAAGATGTTGAAAGTAATAATAGATTTTACTGTGCTGATAAATATATGAGAATAGATATTATAGATTATATTTCAAACATGGAATAAAAATAACGGTAATATTATATGGATAATTGTTTACGTCGAGTATTGAGCCTAGTCGACGAAAACAAGTATAAGATACCAGAAGGTGATTATATAGAGATCTGTAAAAACCTGAGCGATATTAGAAAAATACA
>Ga0255777_10001836_pt1 | contig 19601 bp, 18 predicted proteins | sample 101ome_15_FD_179975 | JGI IMG/M metagenome (GOLD analysis project Ga0255777, IMG submission 179975) | Coastal salt marsh microbial communities from the Groves Creek Marsh, Skidaway Island, Georgia - 101402AT metaG (version 2) | ecosystem: Environmental > Aquatic > Marine > Intertidal zone >... | reverse complement strand
TTCGTTGAATCACCTGACGAAGAACGCTACAGAAATAATGCGCGTTGGTTCTTCCCACTGTATCTCCTTGGGTTCGTCATCTTTGTTGTCCCAATTGCAGCGGCTGGTTTATTGAAGTTTGGAGGATTGGCTCCACCAGATGCCTTCGTTTTGCTATTACCTATGGCTTTCGATAACGAGCCATTGGCTGCACTGGCATTCCTTGGGGGGCTTTCAGCAGCAACTGGAATGATCCTCGTATCCACGCTCGCGCTTGCGATCATGGTTGCCAATGAACTGCTATTACCACTGCTCTTTCGGTCATCATCAGAAGAACTCAAAGAACGCCAGGATCTGTCCTGGATTATGGTCATGGTTCGACGCCTCTGCATTGCAGGCATTATGGCATTAGCGTGGCTCTACTATCAGTCAGCGACAAGCGAACGCTCGCTTGCGTCTATTGGACTTGTGGCATTCGTCGCAGCCGCTCAATTCGCACCCGCACTGCTTGGCGGACTCTACTGGCGACAAGGGAATCGCTACGGGGCACTCGCCGGCATGCTGATCGGCCTTGTCAGTTGGTCGTTTATGTTGGTGCTTCCTGAGGTTTCCGATGGAGCACTTGAGACGTTACAACCTCTGTTGGTACTCCCCGTTGATCCATTGACCAACGGCGTCTTGGTATCCTTGGGTCTTAACCTACTCACCTATGTACTGATCTCTCTAACCACAACATCACGACTCGTGGACCGCGTCCAGGCCGCAACCTTCGTCGATGTTATGCCGCCAAACTCAAAATCTGGACGGTATTTAAAAGAAGATCTTCGAATTGATGACCTCACCACCTTGGCGTCACGCTTCATTGGCAATGATCGCGTCCAGCACATGATCGAAACTTACGCCGCAGATCACCAAATCCAACAACTCAATGAAAAAGATCCTGCGCCAGCGGAACTCATCGCCGCTATCGAATCGATTCTTGCGCAAGAGATCGGATATACCTCCGCTCGACTTGTCATCCGATCGGCATCACGGGGTAAGCGCATTCACTTGGGCGAACTGGTCTCCCTCGTCGATGAAGCATCAACACTCGCAAGACACAACCAAGAGCTCCTCAGAAAAGCAATTGAGCACTTATCACAGGGGATCAGTGTGGTTGACCAAAACCAGAAATTGGTTGCTTGGAATAAACGGTATCAGGAACTCTTTAACTACCCAGATGAACTTCTCACCGTAGGACGCCCAATCGCAGATTTGTTCCGTCATAACGCGGAGAAAGGAATCATTGGAGACTTTTCGACCCACGAGCAAATTGAACAAGCGCTGCAAAAACGACTTGATCACTTAAATAAGGGAAGTGCGTATCGACGAGAGTCTATTTTATCGAGCGGGATCACGCTCGAGATCATCGGTGAACCGATGCCAAACGGAGGCTATGTCACAAGCTATTCCGATATCTCTCCCTATAAAGAAGCGGAATCTGCCTTGCGAGAGTCCGAGCAGGCGATCCGCGTCTACACCGACAACGTGCCCGCGATGATCGCGTACGTGGATCGGGATTACAGAATTCAATTTATCAACAAAGCCTTCGAACGCACGATGCGTGTATGGCGGGAGCAAGTGGTTGGTCGGCCGAATAAAGAGATATTTACCGAGGCCGAGTATGAAGCGCGACTGCCTTACCTCAGGCGCGCCTTTGAGGGACGCAGACAACGCTTTGAAGTCTCCATTGATCGTGCCGGCGAGCACCGTGAATTCGAGGCACTGTATGTACCGCATCGAACTGATAGCGGGGATGTACAGGGTATTTTTGTTCTTTACCAAGACGTCACTGACCGAAACGAAGCAAAACGCGGACTTGAAACAGCCAATGAAACGCTAGAAGCACGCGTTGATGAGCGAACAGAAGAACTACAAGCAGCGAACGAAGCATTGGAGGCAGAAAATATTCGACGCGCCGAAACAGAAAAAGCACTGACCGAAGCCATGCGGGCAACTGAAGAAGCCAATTTATCAAAAACGCGATTTCTAGCAGCGGCATCGCATGATCTTCTGCAGCCATTGAATGCCGCTCGCTTGTTTACAACATCACTGGCAGAGCGCGCTCACACTGATGAAATCCGTGAGCTGACTGGGCATCTCGAGGGGGCTTTAAGTTCTGCGGAAAGTTTGATTTCAACGCTTCTTGAAATCTCAAAACTGGATGCTGGGGCTCTTCGTGCTGAACCCAAAGCATTTGCGATCACCGAACTGTTTGGCCAGTTATCGCAGGAATTTCAGTTAATCGCAGAACAACGCGACATCACATTTCGTGCAAAAGCTCGAGATGCGGTTGTGCATACAGATCCAAAACTCTTACGGCGAGTACTGCAGAATTTCCTCTCGAATGCGCTGCGCTACACAGAACCAAACGGACGTGTTTTGTTTGCAATCCGCACCTTCGGACAGGATGTGCGGATCGAGGTATGGGATACGGGTATTGGGATGCATCCGGATGATCTGCCATCAATTTTCGATGAGTTTAAACGGCTCTCTGAAGGCATCCAAACTGAGAAAAAAGGATTAGGTCTTGGACTCTCCATCTCCAAACGAATTTGCGATCTACTCGGCCTATCGTTGAAAGTTCATTCAACACCGGGGGTTGGATCATGCTTCGCTGTGACCCTTCCACGGTCAGAGATGCAACCTGAGTCGCTCAACAAACGCAGAACACAACGCGGCCAGACGCTCTCTCAACCACTGACAGGCCGTACAGTTCTCGTGATCGATAACGAAAAAGATATTCTCGTTGGAATGCAAAGCTTGTTGGGCGGTTGGGGAGCGGAGGTTGTCACTGGGATGACCTTAGATGACGCCAAAGAGGCGATCAAAGCGCGAAGCGATATTCAAGTCGCGCTGATCGATTACCACCTCGATGATGACGCGCTGGGCGTCGATGTGATTGCTGTACTCAGAGCACTTCGGGGAGATATCGAATGCGCATTAATCACCGCAGACCGCGGCGAAGAAATGAAGCAACAAGCAAAAGAGCTGGGAGCGACCGTTCTCCATAAACCATTGAAGCCGGCCGCGCTCAGGTCTTGGATTACTCAGAAGCTTCGGGGGAAGCCGCTTCCACCATCGGCTTGAGTTCGCCAGATTGATACATCTCGAGCACGATATCGCAACCACCAATCAACTCGCCGTTGATCCAAAGTTGCGGGAACGTTGGCCACTCAGCATATTTTGGCAGCTCAGCACGAATGTCTGGATGCTCGAGAATATTCACGAACGAAAATGGACGACCACAAGCCATCAAAGCCTGAACTGTCTGCGAAGAGAATCCACACTGTGGCTGATTTGGTGTGCCTTTCATGTACAAAAGGACTGGGTTTTCTTCGATTTGTGATTTGATCGTCTCAAGTGTGCTCATCTCTTCCTCTCTGTGCTCGCTTGGAGTAATACTGAATGGTACACTGCGTCGCTTTTCCGGAACACGGTTATGGCGAAAACAGATTTCCTAACGCTGAATGATTTGTCCCAATCAGCACTTTTTAAAGTGCTAGAGCGCGCTCACGCTCTAAAAAAGTCGTATCAAGCCAAAGAATTTCATCAAACGCTATCTCAACACGTTCTCGCCATGATCTTTGAAAAGTCATCGACTCGGACTCGTGTGAGTTTCGAGGCCGGTATGACTCAACTCGGGGGTTCCGCAATTTTCCTTTCCCCAACCGATACACAACTCGGACGGGGTGAACCTCTCGAAGACACTGCTCGAGTGCTGTCCGAGATGGTCAGCGCAGTGATGATTCGTACCGATGAGCACAACAAGCTCGAGCGCTTCGCACGAGCGGCTACCATTCCGGTAATTAACGGGCTTTCAGACAGCTGTCACCCATGCCAGTTACTCGCTGACATTCAAACCATGCAAGAAGTATTTGGTGATGTGGCGGGGCTCAGGGTCGCCTGGATTGGTGATGGTAATAACGTCTGCCATAGCTATCTCGAGGCAGCAGGAATATTCGGATTTGAGCTGACTATCGCAGCACCGACAGGGTATGAGCCTGCATCAGAGTGGGTCGAAAAGGCCAATGGCCATGTCAATTTCGTTGATACTCCCGAAGAGGCAGCGGCCAATGCACAAGTCATCACGACAGATGTGTGGGCAAGCATGGGCCAAGAAGATGAAGCCAAGGAGCGACTCAAAGCGTTTGACGGCTACCAGATCACTCCCGCCCTTTTAGACCTCGCCGCCGATAACGCGTGTTTCTTGCACTGCTTACCAGCACACGAAGGCGAAGAGATTGTAGAAGGCCTCTTCTCTGACTCCCGAACAGCAACCGTGTGGGCGCAAGCCGGTAACCGATTGCATGCCCAAAAAGCCTTGCTCGAGTATCTCATTAACGGATGATTCCAATTTACCTCAATTACTGATAATTTATTCAGTATGAGTGAGATTAAATTAACCAAAGCCCAGACCCGCGTATTGGATGTGATTCAACAATCAATCCGAGACGAGGGTCGACCACCAACTCGCGCAGAAATTGCTGATGCGCTCGGTTTTCGGTCAATCAATGCGGCCGAATCTCATCTGCGTGCATTGGAGCGGCGTGGAGCGATCAGACTACAAGGTGGCGCAAGCCGTGGAATCCAGTGTCTAGTTCCTCTTGACGATGAGGATCATGATGAGCCGGGATTACCCGTCATCGGCAAAGTTGCCGCTGGTGTCCCAATTGACTCTGTTGCTCACATCGAACAAGTGGTCCCAGTCCGCTCCGAGCTCTTCTCTCCCGCACCAGACTATTTGCTCCGTGTTCAGGGTGACTCAATGATCGATATCGGAATTTTTGATGGTGATCTGCTCGCGGTTCGAAAATCAGATACTGCGCGCCATGGTGACGTGGTCGTCGCGCGCGTCAATGGTGAAGTGACCGTTAAACGCTTAGATCGAAGTCCCAAGGGCGTCCGATTACTGGCGGAAAATCAAAATTACGAGCCGATCGTTATCGCGCCAGATTCAGAATTTTTTATCGAAGGACATGCTGTCGGAGTCATTCGAACAGCGATCTAGGATTCATCGAATCGGCTTTGAAACTCGCCAACCAGATCAGATAATTCCTCAACCCATGGCGCATACCGGTCATTTTTGAGTCGGTCCAATCCACTCGTATCAGTCAGCGGAATCCGTTCTGAATCCGTGGATTCAGGCACTTCATCAGGACATGAAACCTTGGCTCGATGCGCCCAAAAACTCGCTAACCAACCGTCTTGATCACTACTCAAAGAATGGAGTTTTTGCGCTTCGAGAGAAACCAACTGTCGACTGGATAGTTGTTCAGTCAAGTCTCTTAACGACTGGATTGCCTCAGGCTTCAAACCATGTGCATCACCCACTTGCCTAATCAAGGCGATCCAGGTCGCTTCAATCTGATTCAGCACTGCTTCGCATAGCGCGTGGTGCTGCAGTCTACTGTCTGCCTTGGTTGCGACAAGCGCTTTCGTCTTCGCAAGCGACTCAAGGACACGACGACGAGCCCTAACTGGCCGCATTAGCCTTCAGACCAGCGCCCATTTTCATAGGTCGCCTTCCATTTGGTCGCCTTCCCATCAATTTCACTCATCACATATTGCGCATTGGCTTTACGCGAGAAACGAACTTGGGCCGGATTGCCATCGGGATCACTGGCTGGAGCAGCCAAGATAAACTGATACTTCGGGTCGAGTTGATCCTTCACCTTCAAAAGCTCCGACACCAATGGTGCACGTGTTTCACGATTTTTCGGGAATCCGCTGGCAGCCAAGAAGAGGCCACTGGCACCGTCTCTCAACACGTAGGTATCGTCCACTTTCTGGCATTTCAGCCATGGCATCGGAATCGGATCCATTTTCGGAGGAGCGGCTTGTCCGTTCTTCAAGAGTTTGCGCGTATTCTTGCACTCCGTATTGGTGCAACCGAAGAATTTACCGAATCGACCGGTCTTCAATTGCATCTCATTACCACACTTGTCGCACTCAATTGATGGACCTTCATAGCCCTTAATTTTGAATTGCCCTTCCTCAATCACATGACCAGAGCAGTCTGGATTGTTTCCGCACACATGCAGTTTGCGTTTCTCATCGATGAGATAAGAATTCATCGCAGTCTGACACAAAGGGCAACGCTGCTTTTCCATCAAGGCAAGGGTTTCAGCCTCTTCACCCTCAGCAATCGCTTCATCACCGGGAGTCAGGTTGATCGTTGTTTTACAACGCTCTTTTGGCGGCAACTGATATCCTGAACACCCGAGGAACACCCCTGTTGTTGCAGTCCGAATCATCATCGGACGGCTACACGTTGGGCAGGAAATATTGGTCTCTGTGGGCGTGTTCGGACGCATACCCTCTGGACTCGCTGCTTGATCGAGGGTTTGCTTAAACTGGCCGTAAAATTCATCCAAAAGACCGAGCCAGTCCTTGCGACCTTCCGCCACATCATCGAGCGAGTCTTCCATGCCGGCTGTGAAATCATAGTTCATCAAATCACTGAAATTCTCAACGAGACGATCGGTGACGATTTCACCCATTTTTGTCGCGAATAGTCGACGCCCTTCCATCTCAACATATCCACGATCTTGGATGGTTGAGATAATGGCAGCGTAAGTCGACGGACGACCGATTCCTTGTTTTTCAAGCTCCCGCACCAGCGACGCTTCATTAAATCGAGCCGGAGGCGATGTGAACTTTTGTTGCGGATCAAGCGCAACCAATTCGAGCACGTCACCCACCTGAACATCTGGCAGTTCTGCTGCATCATCGCCCTTACCGCCAGGTGGCGATACTGCTTGATAGCCTGGGAACGTTGTAACTTTTCCACGAGCCTTTAAACCATAACCCTTTGCTTCAACCTTAATCGTTGTTGTTAGGTATTCAGCTGGCGTCATCTGACAAGCTACAAACTGGCGCCAAATGAGCTCATATAAACGTTGCGCATCACGCTCAACAGACGCTAGGTCAGATCCTTTTTTACGAACATCCGATGGACGAATTGCCTCATGCGCCTCTTGCGCGTTTTCGCGGTTTGCATAGAAATTCGGTTTTTCAGGAAGATAGCGCGAGTCAAACTCAGACTCGATCAATCCTCGCGCAGCATGAATCGCATCATTGGACAGATAGGTTGAGTCGGTTCGCATGTACGTGATGAGACCCGCTTCATACAAACGCTGGGCAAGCATCATGGTTTTTTTCACACCAAACCCAAGCCGTTGGCTAGCTGCTTGTTGCAATGTCGAGGTAATGAATGGCGCAGGCGGGCGGGTCTTCCCTGGCTTACTCTCCCGCTCAGAGACCGCGTAAGTGGCTCCAGTCAGCGCGTCAGTCGCTGTCTTCGCCTGTTCACCGTTAACTGGCTTAAATGCCTTTCCCTGAAACTCAGTCACCTGAAAACGTGACTCCGCGTTTTGATGCGTTAAGTCAGCGAAAATTTCCCAATACTCTTCAGGTACAAACGCACGAATCGCGCGTTCACGCTCGACCACTAATCGAACCGCAACAGACTGAACACGACCAGCTGAGAGGCCTCGGGCAATCTTTGACCAAAGAAGCGGCGACACCATATAGCCGACAACACGGTCCAAAAAGCGTCGTGCTTGCTGTGCATTCACTCGATCGACATTCACCATCGATGGCTTATTAAAAGCCGCTTCAATTGCCGATTTGGTGATTTCAGAAAATGTGACTCGTTGATACTTCGATGGATCACCGCCAATGGTTTCTTGAAGGTGCCAGGCGATCGCCTCTCCCTCGCGATCCAAATCGGTTGCGAGATAAATGTGATCTGCTTGTGATGCGAGTTTTTTCAGCTCAGCGACAACTTTTTCTTTACCTGGCAGGATCTCATACCGTGCCTTCCATCCATGCTCGGGATCGACGCCCATGCGGCGAATCAACTGCTGCTTCGCCTTTTCTTCCTTCGACAACGTCGATGACTTTGCCGTTTTCTCAGATGTCGCTGATCCAGACGTCGGCAAATCACGAATGTGTCCAACACTCGATTTAACGACGTAGTTAGAGCCGAGATACTTGTTAATCGTCTTGGCCTTAGCCGGAGACTCTACAATGACCAGCGATTTTCCCATGGATTTTCTAAACACTCTTCATTTGTGATGTGGTTTCAGGCGTGCATTGAAAAAGCAAACAACCCATTGATGCAAGCATCTCTTTCTTTTTAGCAATACGGGAGAACGTGAAGAGACTCAAGTCTTGGATGAATAAATTACTCAACGCGTTGCCAATACAGTCAATATTCGATCGAGCAACGGCTTGATCGCGTCAGGCTCAATAGCGGCCTTGGCATCATCAAGAGCAACCCAAACACATCCATTCTCGGCGCCTACACCGACAATGTCGGCGGGCAACGAACCAAGCAGCTCACCAAACTCTCCAGACAACAAGTCCCAACTATGCGCCTCTGGTGGTGACGCCCAAGGTTCATCTCTATCAGGAACCCGCCATAAGGATGCACTGCGCGGCTTTTTATCAGTCCAAATCAAGTACTGCGATAACTGCACAACATCGAGCCGCTCTTTGACCCAATCATCCACTGACAGCATGCGAACTTTCATACCAAGTTTCAAAGCAGCCATGCGACGCTCACCTTGGCGTCGTTCCATCGGTGAGGGAAGAATCCAAGTGAGCGATCCCACGACAGCAAGCAATCCAAGTACAATCCACAACCATGCCATCAATGACGATCCTCTTATGCCTGAGCAAGCCTTATTAAACGCTGTGATTCGCGCGTTACACCACGTTCTCCCGGAGCTTCGCATTGAGGGCGGAGCTCCTGAGCCTTTTTATCAAGCACCAAAAAAGAACAGCCCTGCAATTCTTTTTTTTCGAGAGGACTATATCCGCAGTCTCTTTCACGAACTGGCTCACTACTGTTTAGCCGGCGCCAAGCGAAGAACGCTCGATGATTTTGGCTTCTGGTACGCACCTTGTGGTCGCAGTGCCGATGAACAACTGCAATTCGAGAAAGTTGAAGCAAGGCCTCAAGGGCTTGAGAAACTATTCTGCGAGGTCTGGAAAATCCCGTTTTCTCCAAGCTTGGATGATTTCTCTGGGCGCCCTCCTTCAACTCTTTTTCTTGAGAACCTAGAAAACGCATACATAGAAATGAAAGAACGGCCTCCAGCCACAGCGAAACACGTTTTAGAGGGTATGTATCATTTTGTCGAGACGGATCTGGCTACTCGCGATCTTTTTAGTCGGCTGTGACTGGACGGACAATTCGTTCGCACCTGACCAAGACGATCTCGATCGAATTGCATCCATCCTCGGAGAGGAATCGATTGCACTACCACCCCCACTAGCAATCGAATCCCAAACTCCTGAACTTGGTTTGAGTGAGACTCGCATCAGTATTGGTGACGCTCTGGAGCTTGGCGAATGTGGATTACTTCCACTCATTGCAGAACGTAACTCTAGCCTTGGTCGGCAAAAGCAAGAATCCACGCGTCTCATCTACGAATGGACACTGAAATCTGGCCTGGATCAATGCAGCCAATTGAATCAGGAGGAATGGTTTCAAAAAGCCCGGATTGCAAAGACTAGGGATGTTGAGATCGCTGTCATTAAGCTATTAATGCGGAGTGAAGAAGCTGACCGTATTCATTCCAAGATCAACAAACCATTCGCTAGTTTGGACGAGAGTCGCATGGCTTATCTCAATCGAACGCAGCCGATCGTGCAGGTGATTACCCAGGCCTTACAACAATCTCCTCCACCGTCAAACACAACTATCACTCAGTTCGAAGATTCGCTCCGTGCTTGGAGCCAAACACAACACCATGGAACATTGCACCAAGCAATCATCGAGGCACAGATTTGGCTTCAAAAAGCGAACACATTGCAAAGCCAAGCCCTAAAGGCAAACCGATTATGCCCCATGGGCACCCCGACAGAAGCTGGTCGCAATTTGCAGTTGTTCATCCGCAATTATTTTGGCGGCACAATCCAGCCCAAACTGTCGTCAATCACCCGAGCACTTGATGAATTAGGCTCAACTTGGTCAACGCTTCCCATCACCCTCTGGTCAGGCGACACGTTGATCGATGCGCTACTGAAGGTCCCACCCCGGTATCGAGATGAGTTTCGAAATGAACTCAAAACACACATTCACAACTGGCAGCAACTGCTTCAGTCTTGCGGGCTGAGTGCGCGGGCAGAAACGACAAACTCATAACGTCCGTCCAATTCGTCCTGTGACACCAATTTATGGTGCATGAAGCGACACATCGTCGGAATATCACGCAGCGTGGATGGGTCTGTCGCAACGAGCTTGAGACAGGTTCCTGCGTCAACTCGGCGTAGGGCATTACGCAACATCATCACGGGCTCAGGACATTTTAAGCCGGTTGCATCAATGGTCTCTGCGACTAATGGAGTGGGCGACTTTGGGTCAGACACGCTTGCATCTCTTTTCAATCCGGTGACTAATGTTACTGCTTTTTTCATAAGAACTGCACGGAGCACAGCATGTCCAAGCGTATTGCACTAGTGACAGGCGGTACTGGTGGTATCGGAACCGCCATCTGCCAAGAACTTTTTACCCAAGGATTTACAGTCGTCGCCGGATATAATTCGGGTGGCAATCATGACAAAGCCAAGGCATGGCAAGAAGAACAGCGCGCAGCTGGCTTTGAATTCGATGTCGCTTACGGCGATGTATCTGATTCTGAATCAGCACGTCAGTGCATCGAAGGGATCGTTGAAAGACACGGTAATATTCATTGCTTAGTGAATAATGCCGGCATCACGCGCGATTCCACTTTCCGCAAGATGACACTCGAGCAGTGGGACCAGGTGATGCACGCAAACTTGCGTTCGGTATTTAACATGACCCGCCTCGTCATTAATGGGATGCTAGAAGAGAAATGGGGCCGTGTGATCAACATCAGCTCGGTGAACGGTCAGAAAGGACAGTTCGGCCAGTCAAACTATGCGGCAGCTAAAGCAGGGATGCATGGTTTTACAAAATCACTGGCTCAAGAGGTCGCATCCAAAGGTGTCACTGTGAATACAGTGAGCCCTGGCTACATTATGACAGCAATGGTTGCAGCCATTGGTGATGAAATTCTTGAGAAGATTGCATCAACAATTCCTGTTGGGCGCCTTGGTAATCCTGATGAAATTGCCTATGCAGTTGCCTTCCTCGCGTCTGAGCGCGCAGCGTTTGTCACAGGTTCAAACCTCGCGATCAACGGTGGACAGCATATGTTCTAAGGGCTAACGCCCGACAGCCGGCAAGGAATTCTCTTTGTCGGCTTTCCTTTTGTTGCGACGCACAATAAACTAGCGACTTCAATTTTTAGAGGACACGGACGTGAGCACTGAGAATCAGCAAGCACCGGAAAAATTATTCGAATCCATGAACGCAGAAAGTAAGCGCCTTCTGCAGGGTTTGATGCGCTCTGAAGACACCGCAGATATCGTCAAAAACTTAACCGATGTCTGGACTCAGTTGGTCATGCAACCATGGACAAATCCACAGGGTTGGTTGGAAATGGTGACCAAATACCAGCAAGATCAGTTCAAGTTGTGGACTGATTTGATGAGTGGCACCGTGAACTTTCAGCCACAGAAAGATCGACGATTCGATTCAGACGAGTGGTCAAAACTGCCTGTGTTTGATTTCATCAAGCAATCCTATCTTTTAACAGCTGATGTCCTCAGCAAATCGACAGATGCAATTCCTGTCGAGGGGAAGGAAAAAGACAAGCTAAAGTTCTATACGCAGTATTTTATTGACGCGATGAGCCCATCGAACTTCGTCACACTGAATCCTGATGTCTTAAAAGAGGCCATGGAGACGAACGGACAAAGCTTAGTTGATGGACTTCAAAACTTGATGACAGACCTTGAGAAAGGTCGCATCACGATGACTGATGAATCAGCTTTCGTTCTTGGCGAAAATATTGGTGTCTCTGAGGGATCTGTCGTTTTCCGCAACCACTTGTTTGAACTCATTCAGTACACGCCATCAACTGAGACTGTGCATCAACGTCCGCTGTTGATTGTTCCTCCTTGTATCAACAAGTTCTATATCCTCGATCTGCAACCACAAAACTCGTATGTGAAATGGTGTGTTGATCAGGGCAATACCGTGTTCTTGATCTCGTGGGCGAATACAACACCTGAATACAGCCATATCGGCTGGGACGATTACGTTCAAGACGGAATTTTTGAAGCAACTCGGGTTGTGAAAGAGATCACGGGCGAGAAGAAGATGAACGCTGTGGCTTGGTGTATCGGTGGCACGATCCTCGGTTCAGCGCTTGGCGTAATGCAGAAGAAACGTGATTCAAGCATCGCATCAGCGACCTTCCTGACAACGCTCCTCGACTTTTCAGATCCAGGCGATTTGGGCGTCTTCCTTGATGAAGAAGAAGTCGATATGCGGGCAGCACAAGTATCGAAAGATGGGGTAATGTCAGGAAAAAGTCTGGCACTTGGCTTCAATATGCTCCGCTCAAATGATCTGATTTGGTCTTACGTGGTAAACAATTACCTCAAAGGGAAAACTCCACCGCCATTTGATCTCCTGTACTGGAATTCAGATCCAACAAACCTACCCGCTACGATGTACAACACTTACATCCGGGAGATGTATGTGAATAACAGCTTGTCAAAGCCAGGTGGATTCACCTGCTGCAATAAGCCAGTTGAGTTGGATAAGGTGAAAACACCGGTTTATTTCCTATCAGCTATCGAAGATCACATTGCACCATGGAAGACAACGTTCCTTGGAACCGAGCTTGTTGGCGGGCCAGTTGAATTCGTTCTCGGCGGCTCTGGCCATATCGCAGGAGTCATTAACCCACCTGCCAAGAACAAGCGTAATTTCTGGACTAATGGCGAAATGGGTCAGGGTGCCGACCATTGGCTTGAAACAGCCACGGATCATCCTGGATCGTGGTGGACTCATTGGCATGAGTGGTTAGATAAGCAGGATTCAAAGCAGGTTCCTGCGCGTCAAATTGGTGCAAACAAGGAATTTAAAGAAATCGTTCCTGCACCAGGTGACTATGTCCGCGTTCGCCTCTAAATAAAACGCAACGACATAAAAAAACCCCGGCTGATTGAATCACCCGGGGTCTTTTATTGATCTCGTAATTTACTTCTTGAACGACTTCGCCATTTCTTCAGTATTTTTCTTCACAAGATTCAACGTCTCTTCACTCACCTGAGTCCAAGATGAAGCCTGCTTTTTCGCGAGCTCAGCCATTTTCTCTTGATACTTCTGAAGGAATTTTTTGTGAACTTCCATCAATTCAGGCATCGATTCGCACTGGCAAACAGCGCGCGCTTCTTCAAGCGCATCAGCCATCATTTCTGTTGAAAGCTGCGTTTGCTCTTCCGCTAGTGACTCAAGCATTGAACGCTGTAGCTCAAGCAGGTCAGTCATTGGCTTCATCGCTTTTTCAAATGCGTCGAGATTCATCATCGACTGCATTGATTTCAACATTTCTTCATTTTGCTTCAATAATTGATCAAACATCATTCGGTCCTCTAGGAGATGGTGCATTGCAATAAACGAAAAATACGTTGCACCGCACAAAAATACAAGCCGAAGATTTTACGCGATAGTCGTAGAGGAAACGCCACAAGCAAAAACGCTTCTGATAGGATTTCCCTGCGATTCCAATTTAGGACAAGAACACCATGACTGCGCTGTGGACCCCCACTCCCGAACGTATTGCTAACGCTGGCATCACCGACTTGATGGCACATCTCAACGCGAGGCTCGGGCGATCAATTCATGACTATGACGGGCTCCATAAATTAAGCGTTCATGAACCCGAATCATTTTGGGATGGCGTTTGGGAGCATACCAACCTGATCGGCACACGCAGTGGACCAACGCTAACCGACCGCAAGGCAATGCCTGGCGCTCAATTCTATCCTGAATCGACTTTGAACTTTGCTGAAAATTGTCTTGCGCATCAAGCGCCCGACTCTCATGTTGCTGTGATTTCATATACAGAATCTGGCGAGCGCTCTGAACTCACTTGGGGTGAACTCAGGCAGTGTGTCGCAAACTTTCGAAACACCTTGCAGTCACTCAGTGTTCGAAAAGGCGATGTCGTCGCGGGGTTTGTCAGTAATGGTCCTGAAGCGATCGTGGCATCCCTTGCAACACTCTCTCTAGGCGCAATCTGGACAAGCTGCTCGCCTGATTTTGGTGTGCAGGGTGTACTCGACCGCTTTGGGCAAACAAAACCCAAAACATTAGTTGCAGCCCATACAACCCGTTACAACAAAAAAGCGATTGATCTGACCGAGCGAGTCAACGGGCTGCTCGTCGAATTGCCCTCTGTGACTTCAGCGATCGTTTTTGACGGGGCGTGTCCGGAAGCGAAAACCAAACCGATTCAGCGGCCTGGCTGTCAGGTGGTTGCATATCATGACGCAATCACTGGTAATCATTCGCTCGCATTTGAACAAACACCCTTTAATCATCCAGGATTTATTCTTTACAGCTCAGGCACAACCGGGGTTCCAAAATGTATCGTTCATAGCCAAGGGGGTGCACTGATCCAATTGGTCAAAGAGCACCGATATCATGTGGATATCAAACCCTTTGATCGCGTCTTCTACTACACAACCTGTGGCTGGATGATGTGGAATTGGTTGGTTGCTTCATTGGCTTCACAAGCGACCGTCGTGACTTATGATGGATCACCCTTTGTTCGAGGAGCAAAAACTCTCTGGGAGCTCTGTGAGCAAGATGACTGGCACGTCTTTGGCACAAGCGCCAAATTCATCGCAGCGATTGATAAGCACAACTATAAGCCTTCAGAAAAACATCAGCTCACCTCACTTAAAGCGATTTTGTCGACCGGATCACCGCTTGCTCATGAATCATTCGAGTACGTCTATCGCGATATCAAACACGATCTACTACTTGGATCGATATCTGGTGGAACCGATATCGTGTCCTGTTTCTGTCTCTCGTGCCCAATTCGACCTGTCTATCGCGGCGAACTGCAGTGCGCCGGACTCGGACTCGCGGTCGATGTCGTTGATGAATCCGGACAATCTGTCGTCGGAGAAAAAGGTGAACTCGTCTGCCGACAGCCATTTCCAGTGATGCCCATCGAATTCTTCGGTGATGCCGACGGAAGCAAATACCGAGCGGCCTACTTTGAGCGATTTGACGGCATGTGGGCGCATGGTGACTTTGCAGAACACACCGAACGCGATGGTTTTATCATCTACGGTCGTGCCGACGCCACACTCAATCCCGGCGGTGTCCGCATTGGAACCGCAGAAATTTATCGCCAAGTCGAGGCCATCCCAGACGTGTTGGAATCTCTGGCGATCGGGCAGTCAATCAATGACGACGTGCGTGTCGTGTTATTTGTGGTGCTCCGCGAAGGTCTGGAGCTTAACGATGAGCTTCGGAAACAGATCAAAACACAAATCAGAGACAACACGACACCTCGCCATGTCCCTGAGGTGATCGCGCAGGTTCCTGACCTTCCGCGCACCGTAAGTGGTAAGATTGTGGAGTTGGCCGTGCGCAATGTTGTGCATGGAGAAATTGTCAAAAACATTGAGGCGTTAGCGAATCCAGATGCGTTGGACTATTTCAAAGATCACCCAGACGTTCGCCTGTAGTCTAATTACAGGACTCTTCGCAGCGACTCTTTCTGCTACATCTGCCGCAAGCCCGGCTGATGTGCGGGTGCTAGTTGATGTTTCAGGGTCCATGAAAAAAGCGGATCCAAAGGCCGTCCGAGGCCCAGCGACAGCATTACTTGCAGCACTCTTACCCGATCAATCTAAAGGGGGAATCTGGCTCTTCGGATCTGACGTACGAGAGCTTGTCCCCTACGGACCTGTCGATGCACGCTGGGATGCACTTGGAAAGCCAATCGAAGCATCGATCGGCTCGACTGATCAATTCACGCACATGGAGAGCGCACTTCGCACTGGCATCACAGCAGGTGGCGACCAACCAACTGGTGCGTGTCACGTCATTTTAATTACCGACGGAATTGTCGACGTACAGGGTGGCAAAGATGCCTCGAGTGCATCACGGGATCGAATCCTAAAAACAGTCCTTCCCGATGCGACTGATAAAAATTGCCGTATCCATACTATTGCTCTGTCCAACAAAGCGGATTTACCTCTGCTGCGGCAAATGGCCATCCAGACTAATGGCTTGTTTACATTACTTGACCAACCAGGCGACTTGATTCCAGTCATGCTCGATGCACTCGAACTGGCTCTGCGTTCGCAACAGTTACCGATTCGCAATCAAGAAATCCAAATTGATCGCGATATCCGCCAAATCCGGCTCATTCGGCTTGGGAGTGATACCCCCATTGCACTGCGTTCGACAGACAAAACGATTGATGCCAAGGAGCAAAGTCAGGACGTCAGTTATTACAGCGGCACAGGGTATCAAACGATGATTTGGTCGAATCCAATTCCGGGCCGCTATACGCTCACAGAACAATTTGGCCCGACCGACCGTATCCTGATTGACTCTGACGTGCGTTTAGAACTCGTGGATCTGCCACCCACGATCAGCGCCGATCAAACACTGGGATTGAGCGCATCGATATCAAAGAAAGGCGTTGCCGTTAACGCCGATAACCGAGAATATTTTGTCGCGTTTGGAGCCAAGATGGATCCACTCCGTTCCAAGGGTACCAGTCTGACCATGCAGATCGATAGCCCTCAAATCGGACGTTCAATCCTTACCATTCAGAGTATTGATGGAGCGCATGAGCGGCAAATACAAAGGGCCTTTGAAGTGTTAGAGGCGCGCCCTGCAATGGAAATTGGAAGCGGAACATCACAAGGTGTGGGGCAGGTTGCATCGACCATTGCGGCACAGCAAGCTGATCCAAAAGTAGCCACAAGTGATGCTGTCAAATTATTACCTGAGACGGTAACCAATCAACTCCCGGAAGAAATGCGTGATTGGCCTCTATGGCAATTAATCGCAAGCGCCCTTGGTGCCATTGCCGTGGTGGCTCTCGTAATAGGACTTGTCTTACGCCCTAAACATCACTCACCGGAATAATGCATGTTTGACTTAATATTTGGTCTCGGAAATATCATCTGCGCACTCGCAGTGTGTGGGCTTCCAATCGGGCTCATCAATCCCGTTTTCTTGAAACAAAAAACACGAGCAGATGTGTTCAAACTTCTCGGCTCGCTGTTTCTCGCAGGTTTCTTAATGGTAGCCGTTGGACAGTATTACGGAACTCCGCAACCCTAATTATTAAAGTATGATCCTATGGTGATTAACTTCATTGGCGATATTCATGGGTATGCATCCGAGCTTAAGCGATTGCTCGCTAAGCTTGGTTACAAGCGGTCCGCATCCAATGGCTGGACATGCGGCGAAGGACAACTTGTGTTCTTGGGCGACTTAATTGATCGCGGTCCAGAACAAAAAGAAACCGTCGAAATCGTCCGTGAACTCTCCGATCTCGGGCATGCCATCTGCCTGACTGGCAACCACGAATTCAATGCGGTGGGCTTTGTCACAGAACGCGTCGATGAGCCAGGTAAATACGTTCGTAGTCACACAGACAACCATATCCGCCAGCATCAAGGCTTTCTTGATGCCTATGCAAATGATGCTCAAGGCTATCGAGAAACTCTCGATTGGTTTTCCACACTGCCACTCTGGTTTGACAACGGACAAGCCCGTGCTGTCCATGCATGTTGGAATCCTGATGCACAAAACGACCTCGCACCATTACTTACAGAAACGCAGAGCCCGATTAACCGGTCTTTTTACGAACAGACAGGGATTAGCGGTTCTAGGCCTTGGGAGGCGCGTGAGACGCTTTTGAACGGTCTTGAGGCGCGTTTACCTGATGATGTGTCGTTTGAAGACTACTACGGCATCAAGCGTCGGCGTATTCGTGTGAATTGGTGGGCTCCTGAACAAGCAACATTTCGTGATGCCGCGGTGATTGATGATAGTCAACGACATATCATCCCAGACCTACCAATGCCTGATGGATCACCGACTTATGAAGGGCCTCTGTGCTTCTTTGGACATTACTGGATGCGAGGAATACCGAAAATTCAACATCCGCAAGCGGTCTGCCTTGATTACAGCGTCGCGTTAAATGATGGAGCCCTCTGTGCGTATCAATTTCGCGGTGAGAAATCAGCGCGACAAGAGCATTTAGTCTGGGTCAATCGCACATGACAATTTGGTGACAATTTGATGAAAAAAGATCACCAATAATTTGGTCATATTTGGTCCTTACACTCGACAAAAACCGGGAGGCTTTACGAGTGTCAGATCCAGTTGTTATTCATCCAGAACTCGCATCAGAAACCAACTCAACTCACACCAAAGCGGCCTTCACCAAACGCCGACGTTTTCACAACCCACCAGGAAGTCCTCAAGCCACAGGCAATCTCAAAGACTTTTGGAGTTACGTATTCAGGCAAGCATTTCGCCCACTACCTAAAGATTGGCCGCAACAACACATCGTTCCAACTGAGATCGCACAGCAACAGCTTGAGACGGCTGGAGATCATTCGATCACCTGGCTTGGACATGCAGCGTTCGTTTTACAACTCGGCGGACGACGCATTGTGTTGGATCCATTTTTAGCAAATCGCGCGAGTCCTTTGAGTTTCGCAGGCCCTCGACGATTCATTCCAGCACCACTCGGCATCACAGATCTCGGTCATATTGACACCTTAGTGATTTCACACAATCACTACGATCACTTGTGCTGGCATACCCTGAAGCATCTTCCGAATCGCGAAACAGTTGAAGTCATTTGTCCGACAGGCCTTGCGCCTTGGTTTACAAAACGTGGATTTAAAAACGTAACGGAACTTGGCTGGCACCACGCATCGTACGCAGGCGACATCAAAGTCACGGCATTGCCTGCGATTCATCATTCAAGACGGGGCTTATTCGATGCCAACACGTCGCTATGGGCGGCCTTCCTCTTCGAGTATCAGGGCTTCAAGGTCTACTTTGGCGGCGATTCAGCGATGGGACCTGTCTTTAGACAGACTGGCCATAAATATGGACCCATTGATCTTGCATTAATTGGGATCGGCGCATACGCGCCACGAAAGCTACTCCGTTCAGTGCACGCTTCACCAGAAGAGGCTGTTGAAATGGGTAAAGCGATCGGAGCAAATGCGCTACTCGGAATGCACTGGGGAACGATTGAGTTGTCAGAAGAGGAGGCTTTTGAGCCAGCTCGCCGATTTACTGAAGCCGCTTTGAAAGCAGGTTATGACGAACAAACCATTTTACTGCCGTCGATTGGAGAGACAGTCGCACTGGATGTGCACGAGAGAATATTTGAGTTAGAGGCAACGGGCACCTAAGTGCCCGAAACCCAATAGGCTATCGATTAGTCGATCAACTTTAGCGTTTTGACTGACATTTTGCCGTTACGGCCTTCTGCCAAATCAAATTCAACACGCTGGTTGTCTTCCAAACGCTCGATTCCATTTTCTTTTACAGCTGTAACGTGCACAAATGCATCGTCGCCACCTGCATCAGGAACAATGAAACCGAAACCCTTGGTCTCGTTAAACCACTTTACTTTACCAGTTTGCATGCGTTTTCCTTCGCAACTGCGCAGATGCTCGAATCA
>Ga0255777_10001834_pt1 | contig 19626 bp, 13 predicted proteins | sample 101ome_15_FD_179975 | JGI IMG/M metagenome (GOLD analysis project Ga0255777, IMG submission 179975) | Coastal salt marsh microbial communities from the Groves Creek Marsh, Skidaway Island, Georgia - 101402AT metaG (version 2) | ecosystem: Environmental > Aquatic > Marine > Intertidal zone >... | reverse complement strand
GATCAAGGTGTATCGAGTCATGACTCTTCAAATGTACACACACACACACCGTTTTGGTTTTTTCTTCTTCTGTAAAAGACGAGACGCTCGATCGACGTCACGGTCCTCGTGTGGGCGGGCGGGCGGGACGGGGACGGGGGGTATTTCTTGGTTCACGAACCGTCATTTCTCACACTTTGGGTCTTTCCTTCCCTCCGTGACTGGAAACTCGGAACGACTACAAGATGCGCGCGCGCGCGAGCGAGAGAGACGTTCGATCGAGGTTGGAACGCGCGCGTCGACATCGCGCGACGCCGCGCGCGACGAACCGGGGCGATCGAAAAGCGAGCGGGGACGCTCTGGGCGCGCGATGTCGAACTGGGCGGACGACGCGGACGAGCTCCCGCCGCCCCCGCCCGGGTTTGAAGACGTCAAGGCGGGGGCGCACGCCGAGGAAATTAGCTCGATCGCGGCGAAACTGAGCGGGGACTCGACGAGCGTCGGAACGAAAGCGCCGACGGTGGATGCGCCGGATTTGGCGCTGAAGAGCGATGGGTTGAGGGAGGAACACGCCGGGGAGGTGCAGAAGACGATCGTGGACCCGTCGACGCCGTATACGAGCGCGAAATCGTTTGAGGATTTGGGGCTCAGCGAGGCGCTGTTGAGAGGATTATACGGGGAAATGAAGTTTGAAAAGCCGTCGAAGATTCAGGCGGAAACGCTTCCGCTCATCTTGATGCCGCCGAATCGTAACCTCATCGCGCAGGCGCACAACGGTTCGGGTAAGACGACGTGCTTTACGCTCGGTATGTTGAGCAGAATCGACCCAAACTTGAAGATGCCGCAAGGGTTGATGATTTGTCCGACGCGCGAGCTCGTCGTGCAAAACGTGAGCGTCATGGAACGCATGGGCAAATACACCGGGATCACCATCGCGAGCACGGCGGATCCAAAGTGGGACAACACGAACCGGAACAAGATTGTCGACCAGGCTGTCATTGGGACGCCCGGTAAGATTTTGCGATGGATGCGAGAACGTCAACTCGCATGCAACAACATGAAGATTCTCGTCTTTGACGAAGCTGATCACATGATGGCGACCGATGGTCACCGCGTGGACAGTACTAAGATTCTCAAGCACTTGTCCATGAACGCCAAGTCGTGGCAAGTGTTGCTCTTCAGCGCGACTTTTAACGAAGCCGTGAAGAGCTTTGCGACGAAAGTCGTCCCCAACGCCAACCAGATTTTCATCCCGGCGACCGAGCTTTCCCTCGACGTCATCAAACAACACAGAGTCGTGGTCAACTCTGTCGAAGCCAAGGATGTGTTGCTCAAGGAGAAGATTTTCCCGCTCTGCGACAAGATTGGTCAGACTATCATCTTTGTGCGCACGCGTGAGGGTGCACGCCGATTGCACTCTTCCATGAACGCGTCTGGTTACAAGTGCACAGTCATTGAAGGTCAAATGGAACACTCCGATCGCGACCGCGTCGTCAAGGAATTCCGCGACGGTTTGACGAAGATTTTGATCGCGACTGATGTGCTCTCTCGCGGTTTGGACGTGAGCACGGTGACGCTCGTCATCAACTACGACATGCCAGTGGAGTACCACAACCCGCGTTCGCCAAACTACGAGACGTACCTGCACCGCATCGGTCGTAGCGGTCGTTTCGGTAAGAAGGGTGCCGCCTTCAACTTGATTTTGGGTGACGCTGAGCGGGCTATTTGCGATCAAATCGAACTTCACTTCAACCACAAGATTCCAGAAGTCGCCTTCAACGACGACGTGACTTTCGAAAAGGTTTTGGAAGAGGCGGGCCTGATGAGCAAGGAAGAGGCGCTCTAAGGCGAACGAGTTAGAATACACACAGACATAGTAGGAAGTAGCAGTTTTGAGATCACACTAAAACCAACAACCCGATATTAAGTACTATCTAGTATTACGCACCCACCCCGCGTCAGTGGTGCTTCTTCGCTTCTCTGCGCGCCTCCTCCCTGCGTGCCTGCCGACTATCGACGCGAGCTTTTGGCGGTCCTCGCAAAAACGCGATGAATCCCGCCACGCGTCTGTAGAGCGACGAAACGAAATTGATCAATAACACGCTGCGAGTGAGAGACCAAAGTTTCTCGACGATGAAGCTACGGCGGAAGACAAATGAAATGACGACGACGGTCGCCGCCACAGATACCCGAACCAACATCCGAACGAGCGCATCCGCGAGCTCATACGCCGAGTCAGGGTTCCCACCAAGAGTTGGATCGACCCACAACGCCTCGGCACGATCGAGCTCTTTCAACCGATCCGCCGCGAGCTTATCAAACTTATTTGACGCCAACAGACGCGTAAACAACGATCGAGCCGAGAGCGCGTCCTTCACATCACCGCCCAGAGCCACGTCGCACTCCTCCTCCGCGGATTCCCCTCGAATTCGTGTCGCTAAGCCCGCGGCGTATCTCTTCAATACCGCATCACCGGCGCGAACGAGCCCGATGTCCTCGCCGGCATTCCCGGCTCGAGTGTACATGGTAACCAACTCTTCGTCGCACTTCGTCGCTCTGCCGTCGCCCAACCCCGCGCACACCCTGGCGTCCGCCCCCAAGAGCGCCGCCCCGGGAAACTTCTTTTCCATATCCACACCCTTCCCGGCCTCGTACAAAATCTCCGCCCCGACGCCCAGAATCGCCGCTCGCACGCCCTCCCTGTCTGTCTCTCGCGCGCGGCTCACTGCCTCCTCGGCGCACTCCCCACTAAACAAACAGCACCCCAACGCCAATTTTTCCGCGAACGTCGTCGTCCCGGACGACTTGGACGCCGATTCGTACCCGTGTACACCCATCCCATCGCTCTCTTTCGCCGCGTCCGCTCTCGCGCGGCGTAAAAACGCACCCAACTTGTCATCCTTTTCGACGGCCGGCGCTATCCTCGCGTCGCAGAGCTTCTTCGCTTCTTCGCACTCCGGCGCCGTTCGCGCGTGCGTCCCCGCGGCGATGGCCAACAAACCCACGATCGTCGTCGTCACAACCCACCTGCGGTGGTTCGCGGCGCGTCGACGCCCCATGGCGCGTCGACGACTGGAGAGCAGAACGCACTTCGTCCTCAGTCGTTGACGCACAACCAAGTTTGAATTTGATTTTCGTCAAATGTCATCCTCGGAAAAGTGCGCATCCTTCGCGGGTAAGCTCGCGTCGCTCAACGTTAGCGCGGCGAGCGTGGAAACTCTCTCGCACTGGTGCGTGTTCCACCGAAAGGCTGCGTCCGCGTTGGCGCAGACGTGGAAGGATTCTTTTGAAAAAGCGCCGGCAAAGAGAAAGTTGGCGTTTCTCTACCTCGCGAGCGACGTCGTGCAAAACTGCAGGAAAAAAGGACCCGAGTGGGCGGATGCGTTGGCGCCGCTTCTTCCGGGGGCGTGCGCGGAGACGATGGCGTGCGGTGAGGCGAATGCGGGGGAGAAGGTGAGAAAGTTGTGTAAGGTTTGGGGCGAGCGAAACTGTTTCGGTTCGGGCGTCGACTGCGGGAAATGGTGCGAGGGCGTCGGTTCGGGAGGTTCGGGCAATAAAGAGAGTGGATCCGGTGCCCCGGCGGCGAGCGCACCGGCGGCGGCTCTGGCGAGCGCACCGGCGACGAAGAAGAGTAAAAGAGACTTGGTTGAGGTGCCAGCGCTGAGCGGAGAAAACGCCACGCTCGCCAAACTCCTGGTCAAAATGGAGAAAGCGGAGCGAGACGTCGCCGAGGCGAACGAACGATACGAGCGAGATTTCGATGAATCCATCATGGACGAAGACGCGGTTGAAAACTCTCAGGATCCACCCGGAATGCTTCGATTGATTCAACACGCCGACAGCGCGCTCGTGGCTAAACGAGACGCCGCAGACGCGATGAACGAAACCCTTGACGAACTCGAAAAGAAGCTCAAGGCGGCGCTCAAGCGCGTAGACGCCGCGCGCGCCGCGCAGTCATCCGTCGACATGACTTCGATGGTGCACACCATGGTCAAGTGCGTGAAGATTCGTTCTAAGGCTTCTAAAAAAGCGGCGGCGTTTGTCGCACAACAAATAGCCGCCGATTCGCCCGACGGCGATGTCGGCGACGACGCCCCGCTTCCCGAGCCCGTGAACTTTGACGACGACGCATACGATCCCACGGACATCCCGGACGCGTACGTTCCCGAAGATTCGTCCCATAAGCGGCAGAAACTCTAGTCCAGCAGTGTAAAGAAACAAACAACAAATGTAGCCAACACACGAACGCCGTCACTCTCCAACGCGTCGTCCCTTCGTCCGCCGGTACATCCGTCGTCACATCGCGGGGTATTAAACCAAAGAGAAAAAGTACGAGCGAACGCGTCGCGTTCTGTGCGAACCGACAAAGCTCGCGCATCCTTCGAGACGGAACCGCACGCTTCGTCGCGCGCACGCACCTCGAGCAACGGTCGCGAGCGGCACTCTTGAAACGTTCTAAAACGTTCCGAACGTGCATTCATGTCGCACGTCCCGTACGCGAGTTATCCCTACGGCGCGTCCGCGTCAGGGTTGACCTCGCGCGTCAACGCCGCGGGACCGTCGACGAGCGGTGGCGGTGAGGTGCAGGTGCAGATGCCGAGGAGCTTTGACTTGGACGAAGAAGTTGCCGGCTTGCGAGGCAAGGTTAAAATGTTAAAGAGCATGTCGAATCAGATTGGTGAGGAAGCGTCGATTCGAGGACAGCTCATCGATGCGTTGGAGATTGATTTTAGTTCCGGGGAATCAGCGATGCGGGATATACGGAGAAAATTGGACAAGGCGTATAAACAAGCAAAGTCGGGACATTTGATGTCGTTGATGTTTTTCGCGTTGTCGGCGTTCGTCGGAATGTTCATTTTGATCAAGTTTGGAAGGTTTATACGCGCCGTTACGCCCGAAGGTACGAGCGTGAGGCATCACTAGTCGCCGTATTTACCGCCCGCCCGCCGTCGCTGTATTTCACTTTTAATCCGAATCCGTAGGTTGTTTTTAGAAATGTTCTCCTGTGTATTTTTTTACAAGACGGCTACGCCTTTTGCTTTCTGAATTCACACGCAAACTCCGTTACACTCACGCTGTCACCGGCGTTCTCGCAATACTCAAACCATCCATCCGGGTCTTCGCTCAGGTCCACGTCCTTCCAAACCGTTCCGCCTTCGCTCTTAATCGTCACACCCTTTGCCGGGTAAAACGTCGTCGGTTCCAAACCTCTGCACTCGAAACCCATCACCGGAACCCACTCCCCCGACTTATCCACCACTCCTTTCGTCGTCAACCCCTTGACGTCGGTGAACACCACACTCGCCTGTTTCTTCGAGTCTGGGAATTTCATCACAAAGTTTGCCTCGCCGCGAGAGTTTTCTAATTCGACAACGTCTGATTGACACAGAAAGACACCTTTGCGTTCGTCGTCGGATTGCGCATCCTTGACGTCGAAGCAGTAGTGGTAATCCGGGGATGGGAACTCGATGGATGCGATGTTCTCGAATTCCGCCTTGACGTAGAGGACGAGGAGGACCATGGCGTCTCGGTCGCGGTTTCGTCGAAACGCGGCGGCGAGAATTGAGGAGGAAGTTATCAACTGATTTTGGATTATTTGGCACCGACGCAGTCGAAGGGATACAACACTATTACAATACATTGTGAACGGACGAGGAAAGTATTCATCGCGACGTCATCTCCACGCTTCGCGCGTCGCCTTCACTCTCGGTGTCATTCGATGCCGCGGGTTCGTAGCCCTGTTCGCTCGCGTCTTCTACTCTAAGATTTTCGGCGTACATTTTGTGGACGCCGTAACCGGCGCTCGCCATGACGAGCGATACTAAAATCAACGCGACCTCGGTCGATGCCGAATCCGCAATGGCGGCGATGGGGACGCCCATGCAATATCCAAGATCTCTCCAAAACCTGACGACGCCCAAAGTGGACGCGTAATGCTTCTCGTCTGGTGCGTGGTCGATAGCCGCAGCCGCGAGCACGGGATACGTGACGCCGGTGCAAAAGCCTAAAGCGACGGAGGACAAGGTGAGATAGGCGAGCTGCATCGCTTGAAGCTCATCCGAATCGGAGGCACCGGTGAGGAATTTGCCGTTGAATCCAGCGCCAAAACAAGCGATGAGGAGGCTGATGGCGCCTCCAATCAAACCGAACGAGATTGGTAGTTTTCTACCAATTTTGTCGCTCATGAGCCCAGAGACGATTTGCGTGAACCCTTTCATGAATGAGTAACACCCCGTGAAAAAGTCGCGTTCGTTGCCAGTGAGCCCCAGTTGATCGCGAGCCCACACCGAAACGAGTCCCCACGCGACGGCCGTCTCGAAGTTTGCGCAAAAAGCTGCGTAACAGATGATGGCGGTGTTTTTGTTTTTCCAAGTCGTGCGAATCATGGCGTCCACGATGCTCTCATTCGACCCTGAGAGTGAGCTCGCCGTGGCGATTCCTCCATCGCTGCTCTCGCGCGCCCCGCCACGTAGACTAGTGGACGGTTTATCCGAAGCCCCCGCCTCGTCGCCATATTCAGGAATCTCTCGTTCCCATTTTCTGGCCCCGCCGCTCTCCACAAACGGCGCTCGATCGACGCGTTGCGCTACACGCGTGGACGACTCTCTAAACAGGAATAACGCGACGAGAAGCGCAACGATGCACAACATGAGCTCGATCCCCATCGGCACCTTCATGTATCCTTCGCAGACACATTCTCCGACGCACTGCTGTACCCAATCATCCGCCTTTGCACACACTTGTTCGGCGTTGGCATCGCCGCATGCCGCACTACGATTCGGCGTCTTCCACTCACACTCAACCCCAGATCTCTCCATCGAACCGTAAAACTCGGCGAACACCGCAATGGCGCTGTACCCGATCGTCTCGTTCAGCCCCGATGCGAAGCCCCGTCGCGCTTTACCACACAAATCGACGCACGCAAGCACGAGCGCCGTCCAAACCAAGCCTTGCGCACTCCCCAAGAAGAACGCCGACAGCGTCACCAACCCGTACTTCCCAACGCCAGCCGCAATCATGGCAATCACTGGTGCACACGTTCCGATCGACCATCCCACGATGGTCACCTTGCGTCGACCCGTCGCGTCCGCCAACGCCCCGACAACAAGGTTGGCGCCGCTCTTGGCCAACGCAAACGGAACGAGAAAAGAAACCTTGACAGCGTTCGACGTCCGCGAAAACTCTCTCCCGGCGCTGTCCAGCGACGCGAGCTTATGCAATTGAAGCGCCCCACCGAGAAGCGCCGTAAGCGCGCACGCCACGACGAGCTGCACGCGGTCGCTCGCTAAGGAACCAGCACGGTTCGTGAGCGCCACTGGAAACATGGTCTCGCCGCAAAGAAAGGCCGACGTCCCGCGCGATGAAAGAGCGCTGAGTCGTCGCGACGCGCGGCGCTACAACGGGTGCGCGAGTCGTCGCGACGCGCTTCGGCTCGGCGCGAGCTTTACACGTTGACGCGCGCGGTGCACTGCGGCGCTGACCATCAGCGCGTAACGATTTCCCCAGAAAAAGCGCTCGCGGACAACCTCACTCGCTGCCGCGCGAACGCGCGAGCGAACACCCATCGTCGACGACCGGCGCGGGAAAAAAACAACCGCCAATCGGTCGGTTCGATCGACAATGTCCAGTGCCGGCCGTGTTTTTCGCGGGTGCGACGACCTCGGTCGGGACGTCGGCACTCACGATGAGTTTTGGGCTCGAGTGGCTCGGGGCGCGAAACGGGCCGACGGTAAGCCGCTGTGGTACACCAAAGGGATCGAGTACTGGGACGAGGTGACGGCGGACGTGGACGGCGTGCTCGGTGGTTTTGGACACGTGAGCGGGGCGGATGCGAGGGATAACGCAAAGCTGTTGAGGGATGTGTTGGGGGACACGCTGGAGGCTCGACGAGCGTCGGGCGAGAAGACGGCGGCGTTGGATTGCGGTGCGGGTGTGGGTAGGGTCACGGGAACGTTTCTGATTGAACACTTCGATGAGGTTGATTTGGTCGAGCCTTGCGGTCACTTTCTGAGCGCGGCGAAGGCTGATGCGCAAGTTTGCGGAGACAACAGAGAAGATGGACATCGCGCCGTAAACTTTTTCAAAGAACCACTCGAGGAGTTTAAACCTGAAAAAGGGCGGTACGACGTGGTTTGGATTCAGTGGTGCGTCGGGCATCTCACGGACGATGATCTTGTGGCGTTTCTGCGGCGTTGTAAGGAGGGATTGAAGCCAGGAGGACTGATTATACTCAAAGAGAATAACACCGCGAGTGGCTTTGTGTTGGATCTCGAAGATTCCTCCATCACGCGAAGCCACGACTACTTCCTTTACATCATAGAAAAAGCGGGAATGACGTGTGTGGAACATCGCCTTCAAACCGGATTCCCACCCGAGCTCTTTCAAGTAAGAATGTACGCGATCAGACCATGATTATTTAGTGCTAGCTCTGTGTTCTACAAAAACGACAATTATATTCTAAGGTTGTGTGTGATGCACAACCGCGCGCGGAGGGTGATGTCCAAAAATTATTTACACTTGAGCATTGTCCCATACAACATCGGAGTGCTCCATCTCTTCATCCTCCTCGAGGCTCAATCGCAAGTACTCACCGCGCGCGAAACGATCCCACTCTGTGAGATGTGGCTCTTCGCGTTCTTGCCGCATCAAGAAAGGATCGCGGGTTTCAAACGCGATGAACTTATTCATGTTGAACAAGACGTTAAAGAAATTCCCACTCATCTTGCTCGCTCTCAAATCTTTGAGCGTCACTCGTCCATCCACTTCTGGCTTGAGCATATCCATCATCTGACACAAAATGTCCTCAAAGAGCACAGGTTCCTGCGCCAAGCACTCCATGCGTTGAATCTGCTCCTCGTAAAAGTAGAAGATTTCGTCCGCAGTGATCACGTCATCGTGCTGGGTGTCGATGCACTTGAACCAGTACTGCAGCGCTAAGGGATGTTTCTTGTTCTCCTCGCTAAGGATGAACCATACAAAGTCCTCGTAGCACATTTTACCATCCTTCTTCGACCTGAACGGCCGCCCAGCCTGGTCGAATATTCTCGCCACGATCCGATACGTGAGCGCATGATTCCCGTAATGTAAAAGATCTTCTCGGTCAATGTAAAAGTCGTGATCGGTATCGAGCTCCCAAAACTTGCAGTAAATGACGTAGAAGTGTTCGTACGAAAAATACTTCAGCACGCGGTTGATGTCTTCTTCATCTTCAACCAGTTGCATGTGCTCGACCAAATCAGATTTTTTCAGCTCCCTCAACGTCAATTTGCCGTTCCAAAGCGTGTTGCACTCGTAGAAGATTCGGTAGATGACGGTTTCTATGTATCTCTCTTGGAACTCTCGCGTGTGTTGCAAAAACTCCAATCCCGGATGCGTCTGAACGAGCTCCGATAACACTTCATTAAAGTCAGAGTACTCCAGCGCCCGAGCGTTCGGTTTTCGCAAAACTTCAAACATCGCAGACGCTAAGTCTTTCTGTCTGCGAAGTGTCGAGTTCCAGTAACTGAACCACTGCTCGCGCGTAACAACCTCTGCGCTCGCGCCAGCGACGAGTTTCATAACCCGTTTCGCAAAGAATCGCGGCAAGCCAATCACGTCGCGAACGACGTCGCTAAACGGTTCCAACTTCATACCAGCCAAATGTTTCTCAAACATGCGCTCCGCGAGCGCCACCTTTCCGGCATTAATCTCGTCGCTGAGTCCGTCGCCCCCTGGCTTGTAGAAAGCCGGAATGGCTTGTTTCTCACTTGACGATCGAAGCGAAAGCGAGCTCTGCCTCGACAGCGGTCTTCTAACAGGAGAAAATGCCCCCGGACGAACACCGCTCTTTTGCGGGCTTCTCGGTGGCGTGCCAATCGCCGAAGCTACCGAAGACGCCGTCATCGTCGGCTTGGGCTGTCGCAGTGGCTTCCCGAGCTTCGCATCCTTGAGCAATTCGTACACCAAGTTTTGACTCTCCGACATGGACAACCAATTGAGGAACAATTCATCGAGCTTGAGCTTGCTCGATGGAAACTTTGAAGCCGCGTTCATTTCGTTCCCTGCGTTTGCGACGATCCCGGTTCTAGTCAGTCTCTGTTGAGCGTACGTTTCTAGTTCAAACCGAGCGCGCCGACGCAAAGAATGCGCCCAACGTTCAATAATAGAAAAAGCGCGCATCGACGCGAATCACCCCCAATCGTCTCTTTTGAATCGCGCGTCGTATCCGTTCGCACCTTTATCCGCGAGCGGCGTCCGTGTCGGGACATTGATGGTCAGGCCCTTTGACATCTTTTTTTAAAAAAACGTCGTTTCGGCTCGAGAAGGATTTTCAAATTCCAACCGACGGTATCGCCGTCGGACGCGTCCGACGTGTCCGTCGGGGCGCGGGATGCGATCCGGTGGGACGAACCGATCGGAGCGCGCGAGTTCGGGCGCGAGTCCGAGCGCTCGAGGTCTTCGTCGACGTCGAGGACCGCACTGAAGACGGCCGCGTGATGGATGTTTTGTTTGGCGAAATTTGAAGTTACGGTACTGTTTAGTCATACGAGTGATATCCGTGGGTGGCGACCTTGCGAGCTCTCGCGGCGCGGCGCGGCGCGGCAAGCGGCGCGATGTGAACCAAAAATCCTGAGTATTGATCATTACAACGCGTAAGATGATGACAACGCTGATCGAAACAAACGACATGGCGAATGTATATTGCGTGTTGCGTGCGCGGTGGAGTGGATGCGCTCCGACTGTGCATACATGCGCCGGATATGGTGAATATCTGCGGCTCCTCAAAATGGCGGGTACAGCGGTGTATAGAAATAGCGATGAATGAATGCGAATGCTTGTTTTTATCTGTTTGTAGCCTCGGATGGGACCGGAGGATTCCACTTGGCTTCAAAAGTACCTTTCGGCACGATGCCGACTTGTTCGGCGATCGCATCGTCGAACTTTTCAGTGTTGCTTCCGCTGTGCATGTGTGTGACGACGCCATCCTTGAAAACAAAGAAAGTCGGTGTCGACTTGACTGCGAGGCGATCGCGCGCGAGGTGAATCGTACTTGCGTTTTCGTTGCCGTAAATACGCACGAAGCGGCACTTTTCCCGGTTATCTCGGGCGCTCTGTTCAAAGTGCGGAAGGAACTTCTTGCACGGGGTGCACGAGGTGAAGCCAACCTGAAGGACGACTGCTCGGCCTGTGCCCTTTTCTTCTTCTAAGACTTGGTCGACAGCGGACTCGGTGTGGAGAACTTGAGCGATTTCAGTGCCGATGACCGAGCGGTACCAGTTTTCGAATTGATCAAACGAAACAGAGGCTTCACACTCGACGTCAATGTCACACACGAGCTCGCGAACTTCATCCTCTGGTAGTCGCACGCCCATGGCGGCAACCATGCGGACGAAGGCGTCCAAGTCGATGACATCGTCGTTGATGTCGCCGCCGAACTTTTCGAAAAGCTCCCGAAGCTGAATGGCGGTGACGAGCTGCGGAGAGCGACCGACTTCCTTGCCGATGGCGGCTCGCACACGGCGCACGTCGGCGGTGTATCTGAAGCGGAAAGAACCGCCAGCTGCGGCGCCACGGACGCCTTCAAGTTGGTTCGAGCCACCTTTGATGAGAGGGGCCGCTTCCTTACCCGCTCTGACGACACTGAGCTTCGGGACAAGGTGCGACCACTTTTCAAAGTTTTGTGCGGCGCTGCCGCTCACGACCCAGCGCTTCAAACCGCCTCGAGCGCACCGGCAGTTCTCCACCTTGGCCAAGTGTACAGCGATTCTCGTCGCCCAGGCAGACCACTGCTCCTCGTCTTCGCAATCAGCCGGCGGCGGCTTCGCGTTCGTCCACTCGGGCTCGATCCAGGAAATGGCCAAGTCTGCCTCTCTGAAATCCGCATTGGTGCGCAAAACGCCATCCTTGAACAAGGCTACGTGAACAGCTTCGTGGCCAGCAGTGACAACACCAGTGAGACCGCTCATGGCATTGTCTTCGTCCATCGAACCAGTCATTTTGATGCGCCGAGCTGCGTCTCCCCACAAGTCTTGGTGACCGTATCCGTGGGCTTCGGCGCCCGTGACGACGGTGACGTCCAAGCCCACCGCCGTGCGCAACAACTCTTCAGTCTCTTCACGCTCGCGTCGTCCTTCGAACGGGTTCAGAGATTCCATCGCCGCGTATACGCTCGGTCCACCAAGCTTTTCATCCGCGTGCCAGACACCCGGCAAGGCGATGGAAACGGAACCTTGCCACTTCAATTGCTTTGTCAAACTGCGCAACGCGGCGCCGACGGCGTTGATGTCCAACAGGGCACCCTCCTCGAGCGGAGCTTGAATGAGTTCAGATTCGAGCTCGCCCGTGCGCACGTTCACAATAGCTGCGCTCACGAGACCACCGCTCGCGTACGCCCCGAAAATAGACTTGGGACCTTCCGCATACAATGATTCAAACTCGCCGCTTGCTGCTTCCGCTTCTGAATCCGTTTCGGTGCCTCTCGCGTCGGCGTCCACCTCCATGTTTGCAATCCCACGGCATTCATCACCTTCCGCGCACGACGCCTTCTCGCCACGAAGTTCCATACCAACGCGTCCGAGCGCCAACACTCCGGCGCCCATTGCACCGCCAATCTTCAAACGATTACTCGAGATGAGCTTGTACATAACGCTCGCCGCCAAACCGATCGCCGGCATTGTCGCAAGCTTCACCGCCCATCCCATGCCAACCTCCGCGAACAACGCCTCAACCGCGGGCAATCCCGTCAATGGTTCACCACCGTCTCTCTTCAACACGTGAATCGTCTCCATCGCCTGCTCGAACGACACCCCTTGGTGTTTAGACGCGTCGTACGCCGGGTCTGAAATATCCACGTACCACACCTTGCCCTTTCCTTTCCCCGTGCTCTCCAGCGCGCTTTTGAGCGATCGGCACACCGGACACGCGCCGTCAAAGAGGTAGGCGTACTTCCAATTCGGCGGTTCAGCCGTGTCGTTGTCGTCCGCGTTCGTCGCGCGCGTCGTAGGGACGCGCGTCGGGCGGCAACGGCTGCGGGTGCCGGTGTTCCTGCCGTTCGATCGCAGCGTCGCGCGCGCGAGTCGCGTCGACGCCGCGTTCGTGGACACTTGTCGCACTGCGGCGTGCATGATTTGTCCGTCGACCCGGTCGCGTCGTTAGACGCGTTCGTGCGTTCGCTATCGCGCGTGTGGTTTCGAGCGCGCGCGAGTCTGCGGATCTCGGCGAGCTCGCCGACGTCGGCGCCGCCGAACGGTCCTCGCGGTGCTTCGTATTGTGAACAAAATTGTACGATGTTTTCGGTATATTTGTGGATGAGGCAGTTTGGACGCGGGCGGTTGGAAGCGTTTGGAGACGCTGCGCGCGCGCACGAGGACGAGAGGAGAAGTAGAGTCGTTGTATGCTATGTTTACACGTTATGCTAAGTGAGTGTGGTTCTTTGCTGCGTTCGTGCGTTCGAAGCGAACACGCGCCGCGAACGTCGTTTGTTCGGTGAAATGTGTGGTTAAAAGCGCTCGGCGAGACGCGCGGTGACGGCTCGAAGACGCGAGTACACTTTACCCGGTGGAGAACCGAGGATGAGAGAACAAATCGCATCTCTCGCGACTTTGATGTTCTGGAACGAACCGAGGATGCGGATGTGTTGATCGGCGATGACGATTCTCGTCCGCGTCGCGTTTTCAATGGTAAACTTTGTCTTACCATTCTTACCAGCCAAACGACCGATACCCCGCGACATGTGCTCCCCGCGGAGCGTCTTCACATCCTTCACCTCAAAACATTCTAAGTACAAATCGTCCAACCGAAGCAACGCCACCGCGTCCTGCACCTCGAACCCGAGCAGGAACGCTTGAACGAAATCGGCGCACTTTTGCAACGCTCCCTCGTCCTCCGTCTTATCCGTCGTCTTAAGCTCCACCTTCTTCAGCTTGAGGTTCATCCGCATGTCCACCTTCATCTGTTTCGTCACTGGCTCGTACAGCGTCATCCAGTGTTCCTTCAACGGCGCGAACCGGTGCGCCGGGACGTTCACTTTCCGATACTCCGCCTTCGTTCCCTTCGTCAACTCGTTCGCTCCCAGCGGCGCGTACACCGGTCGCAGCGCCGTCGATTCATCGCGCACCACCTCACCGTCGTCATCCACAATCTCCGTGGCGACGCCCTCGTCTTTTTTCGTGAGCTTCGGCATCGCGCGCGCGCGCTCGGGTTCGTTTCGCGACGTGCGAGCGCGCGACTGACGCCGTGCGCCGCCGCCGCCGGTCCTTTTTTTGTCTCCTTCATATTGATGAGACGGTTCACCCCATCATTACGTGGACCACGCGCGCGTACTACGGTTCATCGCCCACTCGAAGTCACACTACGCGACGCCGACGGACGACCAGATGGACGAACGTCGGCGACGTCGAGGACGACGCGCGGCGACGACGCGCGGCGTCTTCGTCGGTTTCTTCGTCCTCCTCGTCCGCCCGCGTCGCGTCGACGCGTCGTCGTCGTCGTCGTCGTCGCCCGCGAACGGTGCGTCGTGTCGTGGACCGACGTTTGATGCTGAGGGGGACGTCGCGTCCACGACGACGACGCCTCGCGGCGCGCTCGGTGGGCCGTACTCGGCGGCTCGCGCGCCGGAACTTCGAGAGTTACGTCTCGGGTCGTCGTGGAACCGCACGGAGGGTGGGGGGAAGGCGTTCGCGGACGGCGCGGATGAAGCGGGCGTGTTGCTGCGTCTGACGGCGCCGCCGTGGTGCGGAAGCACGAGAGCGGTGGTCATCGCGCTCGAACGCGCGATGGCGAAGGAAGACGCGGCGGATGCGGATACGAGGGTGTTGTGGGATCGACCCTGGAGGCCGAGCGGGCGACGAGGGGAATTGGAGGGCGTGGGGGCGTGGTCGACACCGCGCGCTGAGTTTCAGTTTAGAGGACGTCGCGTGCGGTACGGAGGCGAGTGGAGCGCGGGAGGGTTGGTGCGCGCCGCGAGGGCGCTGCGAAGGGAGACTTGGGGTAAGAACGAGACGACGCTCGAGCTGTGGCCTTTTGTGCGGTTGCGAGGGAAGCATGACGTGGCTGAATTTTTCGACAACGCGGGAACGGAGCTCGCGTTGGTTGTCTTGGATCCGTGTAAATCTTCGAAAGGATGCGCGTCGACGGCGTCGATGCGACGACTGCGACGGGCGATACTGCATAGATTAGGGTACAGCCCAAAGTATCGTCTCGGGGTTCTCATGGGTGCGGATGCGTGGAGGATCGGAACGAAGCTTTTGGAGAAGTTTGAAGCGGACGACATCACGGCGGTAGCATTCGTCCGAGGGGCTTTGCATTCGGTTTGGACGGACAAGCACGGGAAAGAGGGATCCATCAGCAAATGGGTGGCATCAGTCTCCGAAGCGACGTCCGCAACCATAGTCCGAAGAGGTTTCTTTAGCTTGTCAAAGTTTACACCGTCGCCAGGCGTGAAGCGTTTGGCGATGATCTTCGCAAACGAAGCCAACGAGGACTTAGATGTACTGGGCGCGCGAGTGCACCAGCTCGTGGAGTCGAGTCATCTCAACGCGACGGCGAGTGTAGTGGATACGAGTCGCGGGGTGTGGCTCTTGTGCGAGTTTACCGGGCTTTGTGAGGAAGCCGCTCAGAGCGAATTGGATTCGCAAGTGCGCGTGGCGCTCGTCGACGTAGACGAGGATTCAATCCACACGGTTGACGTATCGCCGCTAGAAACGCCCAGAGACGCGCGTCCGTTTACGCGCTCTAGCGTAAAGGCGCCTAAAACGCCGGCAAACACGCGCGCCCCACGCGTGCCTCATATTACAAGAAACCAACTTGACCACAAAATGTCGCAAATCATGTCCATGCGGCAAACCGGCACCTTTTCAATCTTGTACGCCTCCTCAGCGTGCGCGTTTTGTCAGCGATTCCTGTCGCTTCTAAACGCTGCGCTCGCTTCCATGGATGCGCACGCGCTCGTCGTTGACGGCAACACGGCCCGAGTGTTTCAAATCGATTGTGCGCTCAACGATTGCCACGAACGATGGAACGCCAGCAAACAATCCCTCGTCGCCCGCGTGCGTCGCTATCCAACCCTCGTCACGTACTCGGGGAAAACGGGAAGTAGCATCGTCTACCAGGGCCCATTGGACGCCAAAGCCATCTCATCATTCTTGTCAGATTAGTTACACCTTGCTCAATGTAGTAGCGCGCGAGACTTGTATGTAGTAAACATGACGTGTTGTACAACAAACCTCACTCCTCGGCGTCCATGTCGCGTCGCGCGTTCGCCGCCGCTCTAATCCGCGGCTTTGCAGCCGAGGCTCGCACTACCTTCAAACCTCCACCATTGCCGCCATCGCTGAGCTCTGTCGGCCGCGTTTTCGCCGTCGCGAGCGGCAAGGGTGGAGTCGGTAAGAGCACCACGACGGTCAATCTCGCCGTCGCGCTCGCCCGTCTCGGGCACAGAGTCGGCCTCCTCGACGCCGACGTCTTCGGCCCGTCTGTTCCGACCCTCATGGGACTTTCTGGCGCCCCCGCGGTGGACGGTGAAGGGAAGATGCTCCCGCTAGAGAACCACAACGTCAAGTGTCAGTCGATGGGATTTCTGTTAAAGCCCGGACACGCTGCGGCTTGGAGAGGGCCAATGGTGAGCGGAGCGTTGACGAAGATGATCTCCGAAACGCGATGGGGCGATATCGATGTGTTGATGATCGACATGCCGCCCGGGACGGGTGACGCGCAGATTTCGGTATCGCAAAAGGTGCCGCTGACGGGCGCCGTGGTGGTGAGCACGCCGCAAGAGCTCGCTCTGGCGGACGCTCGAAGAGGGATAGACATGTATGGGATCGTGAACACGCCCGTGATTGGAGTGGTTGAAAACATGGCGTATTACTTGGAGCGAGATGGGAGCAAGTCGTACGTTTTCGGACGGGGTGGGGCGAGGAGAACGGCGGAGGAACGCGGGGTGGAGTTTTTGGGCGAAGTACCGCTGGATGGAGCAATTCGCGAGCAGAGCGACGCGGGAGTGCCGATCGTCGTGGCGGACGCCGACGGGGCGATGACGGAGATTTATAAGAGTATGGCGGAGCGAATCATCGCGAAAACGCGTCCGTTTACATAGTAGACTTTGTAGAGATAGTAGAGTTTGCAAGAGAATGTGTCATTTGATGTTACAACATTTTGTTGGCGGCGTTAAATTTCGTCTTCACCGGCGAAATCACCGAGAGGCTCAAAATATCCGGCCGGGCGGGGTTCACGCTTCCCAAAGTGATCTTGAAACTTCTCATACGCGCCGTTAAACGCGTTGCGGGCGGCGTTCGGTACCGTCGTCGTGATGGTACCAAAGTCATAATTTTGAGTCGCGAACATGAATCCGTAAGCGGCGGCGCCGAGGGCAGCCACAATCAAGAAAAACTTCATCACACGATGGAAGAAACCGCCTCCGTGATGACGCCTTTCACCATCGCCCAAGGCTGCGGCGCGGTTGGTGCACTTGTCACCGGCGACAATTCTGAGGTTTGTGGAAGTCACGTGCTTCGATTTAAGTGCCGGGCAGGCAGTATTCACTCTTTCCAACTTCTCGCAATGCGGCCATTCGGTTGCGTTCGGCACGTTGTAGACGCGCTCGCTGCCGTAATCACACTCTGTGTCGTGCACACGAGTGCAAGTGCACGTCCCGACGACTTCGTGGTGGAACTCAAAGTTGGCGTCGTTGAAGCACTCCGCTTCGCGTCTCTTGCGCTTGATGTGATACGTCTGTCCCATCAAGCAACCTTTCGACCCAGGTGCCTCGGGTACGAAAGTTTCATAGTCCGCATCACCGCACGTCTTACCCTTCTGGATGATCTCATCGAAATCGATGACAAAGTGCGCGCCTTGAGACGGATCTTGAGTGCGCGAGACGTCCGCCATGCCGTGGATGATGAAGACGTGGCCCTTCGATGACGGATCGACACGAATGTTGTGCACGTAAGTCGGTACGGCGAGCTTAATAGCTTGCCACGTTTTACCTTCGTTGAGACTGTATTCAATCTGTGACACGGCTTCAAATTGCTTCGCAATCACCAAGAGACCCCCGTGGTTACCAAACTCGTAAATATAAGCACCCTTCTTGGTTTCCTCCCAAGTGATGCCCGCGTCACGAGAAATGTAGGTGTTCACGTCGTCTGGCTCCATGCGCAAATAATCGCCAACGTTTCCGGTTGAGATTATGATGCCCGGCGCGCTCGATCTGCTGTACACACCGCCGAGACGCCCAGACCAGTCTTCAGAGCTATCCCAGTCGACGGCGCCATGAAGATGCAAGCCGTAACGTTCGCAGTCAAAGTCGGCGGAAGAGCAGGCGTACTTGAGTCCTTCCGCATCCGTCCTCGGCACTGGAATCTTATGCCAGGTACCTCCGGCGTTGTAAGTGACTCTAGACTCGTAGAACTGACTGTAGTCCCCGTCGATTGCGGCACGAGAGAACGCCTTGTAGCTGATCTGATTGCCGACGTACACGCCGTCGACGCCTTGAACCTTGACGAGATCTTCCAACGTGTAAGTCACGGGCGATCTCAGGTTGCGGCGCATGCTCAATGAAAAAAATGTCAGCGAATCATCCGAGGCGTAGAGCTGGTTCATCGGCGCGTGAGACTCGTAGACATCTGTCTCCTGATGGTCGACGCTGATGAAATCCGGTCCGGCGTCATCCGCGTGGAAGTCGTAAATGACGAACGCATTCTTCTTCAGATCCATCGGGAAGCAGGTTTCTGTGAACGTCGCGCCATTATCGATGGAAATTCTCAGCGTGATGTCATCCACAGCGCCGTGTTTTTCGCTCGGCTTTTTGCGGTACTCGGCGCAGTCGGACGGCGCCGCAGAGTAAATGTCGCCATTGAGAATCTCGAATGCATTCGCACACTCCTCGACGACTCGATGAGACTTGAACAAATCGTCGGATACAATCAAATCAACATTCCTGTCCCAGACATTCGTCTCACGTCGTTCAAACGCAGTCTTGTCTCGATAAACCGTCGCGTATATTCCCGGGTTGGTGGAGCTTCCGTCGTCGGGCGCCCACTCGAAATCTACAAAGGAAGCGATCTTACCCTTGCTATTTTCCACGAGATCCGTCCACGACTTGCCGAAGTCGTCGCTCACGACCAATCGAAACACGTCACACTCGCTCGACTGCGCCGCGCACGATTTCACAAAGGCTAACAACCACTTCTCCCGCGTCGGGTGCATTCGGATAGCGCTCGCCACCAATCCGCGCGCTCCCGGCACAGCCTGCGCCGGGTTCATGAAACACTCCTCCTCGCGCGGCGCCCGAACGCATGGTTGCATCCAAGTCGTCCCAAGATCCGAACTCCCCCAGAAAAACTCTCCGTACACGTCTTGAATCACCAACTGCGGCGCCCCCTTCAACTCGCCCGTCTCACCCTGCGCCCCCGTGATCAACAACGGCGTCATCGTCAGCGAATCCACGCCTCGCAGCTCCCGTTCCGTCAGCGGATTCATCGTCCGCCCGTCATCGCTCGAGTACAACAGCTCCATGTACTCCGTCACCGCGAACACGCGCGAGGTTTCGACAGATTTATGTCGAATCCAAACCAGTTGTTCCACGACACCCTTCGTCGAGTGTCGCGCCAACGGAGTCGTCGCGCCGTCGCCGCGCGCCCCCGTCGCGAGCGCGATGAATGCCAGCGCGCATGT
>Ga0255777_10001821_pt1 | contig 19656 bp, 17 predicted proteins | sample 101ome_15_FD_179975 | JGI IMG/M metagenome (GOLD analysis project Ga0255777, IMG submission 179975) | Coastal salt marsh microbial communities from the Groves Creek Marsh, Skidaway Island, Georgia - 101402AT metaG (version 2) | ecosystem: Environmental > Aquatic > Marine > Intertidal zone >... | reverse complement strand
TTAGTGTTTTTTCAAAAGACTTATAGCGAATATTTTTTTTATTATTATATTTATTTAAAAATTTCATATTAGATTTAATATTCTACGTGATAGTTCAGAAAAATTATCTCTATACAAATAATTATAATTTCTAAAATGATTTGTCCATCTATTGTAATTATAGGTTTTATCAATTATGTCGATTTGTTTAATATTATAAGCTGCAGCAATATGAGAGATAGCCCCATGGCAAGATATCAATAGGTTAGACTGTGAAGTAATTTTCTCTAATTCAAGAAAATCCAAATTTTTATGTAACCTTATTTTTAGTTCCTTGAGTTCGTTCTCAATTCTATTCATTTTATCTGGAAAATTTACACCAGTTGTAATTATTAATTTTTTTTCTTTTTTTTTAACAATTTGCTTTATAAAATTTATCAATTCGTTTTCAGTTGGTTCAATATTTATGAATTTTTTTATATAATCATTAAAAATCCACTTTTCATCGAAATGTAATTGAATTTGATTTTTGTAACTATTATTTTTTGGAATTCTGTGGCTCAATATATTTAAAGCTTTGTTGGAAAAATTAAATTTCATTTTCTGCAAAATATTTTTTATTATTTCAATATGTGTATTATTTTTAAAATCTGAAATATCTATTTTATTAGTAGATTTTAAAAAAAAAGAGATAAATTTAGACCTCCTCTTATTATCGTGAATAATTATGCTTTTGTATTTAAATTTAAATACTTTAAAAAAAACCTTAATCTTGCTTAATAAATTATTATCTAGTTGAATAACATTATCTACAAAAGGAAAAGTTTTGATGTATGCGGAATTTTTTATAGATCCAATAATACTTATATGAGCAGCTGGGTCGTTTTCTTTAATACACTTGAGCAGAATAGCTGTAACTAAAAAATCTCCTACTCTATCAGTTCTAAAAATTAAATATTTATTCAATTTATTACTTAAAAAATTTTAAATCTTGCTTAACCATTTCTTTAACAAGCTGATTAAAATTTGTTGATGGTTTCCATTTTAATTTTTTTTTGGCTTTATCATAATTAGCTCTTAAGGTATCAACTTCCGCAGGTCTTAATAAGGACTTATTAAATTTAACGTGTTTTTTATAATCTAAACCAACTATTGAAAATGCTAGCTTTAAAAAATCTTTAACAGAATGCATTTTTCCAGTTCCAATTACAAAGTCTGTAGGTTTTTTTTGTTGAAGCATTAACCACATAGCTTTTACATAATCTTTAGCATGGCCCCAGTCTCTTTTAGAATGAATGTTTCCTAGTTGGAGGTACTTTTGTTTTCCATGTTTTATTCTAGCTACAGAACTGGAAATTTTCCTTGTAACAAACTCAAATCCTCTCCTCGGTGACTCGTGGTTAAATAAAATTCCTGTACACGCAAAAATATTATAGGCTTCTCTGTAGTTTCTAGTTAACTCAAAACCTGCAACCTTTGAAATTCCATATGCAGATCTAGGGTAGAATCTAGTTTTTTCATCTTGTATATTTTTTTGAACTTTGCCAAACATCTCTGATGATCCTGCAAAATAAAATTTTGTTTTTGGTGAAAAATCTTTTATTGCTGACAAAATGTGGTGGGTACCATTAATATTTGTATTCAATGTGGAAAATTCGTCTTCGAATGAATAAGCAACGTAACTTTGTGCTCCTAAATGATATATTTCGTCTGGTTTTATTTTTTGGATTATTTTTACAATACTAGCATAACTTTCTAGTGATGCACTATTCAACTCAATTTTGTTAAGTATATGTTTTATTCGCCAAAGTCTATGAGTTTCATCTTCTAACGCTACACGTCTAATTAAACCGTAAACTTTATAATTTTTTTTGAGTAAAAGCTCACTAAGATATGATCCATCTTGACCAGTAATACCAGTAATAAGTGCTTTTTTTATCTTTCCCATAAATAACTTTTTTTGTCACTAATGTTTAAAGTTTTATTAATTATATATTGTGCTACTTTCACAGAATTAAAATTCTTCATATATTTTTCTTTCCCTTTTTTAGCTATTTTCCTTCTTAGTCGATCATCTTTTGCAATTTTTGAAATTTTTTCTGATAGATCGCTTATATTTTTATAAAAAATCATTTCATCATTATTAAAAAAATTTCTATACTGTGTTTTTTCATCAATTAAACAAACTAATCCATTGCCAACTATTTGTGTTATTCTATCACTACTATAATATTTGATTGTTGCACCCCTACTCAAATTTAACCCCATTTTAGCATTGGCTATTGTCTTAAAATAATGATCAGCCCATATAGGTTGAACATTGTTTATACCGTAAAAATCAAATTTTATATCATCGGTGATTCTTTGTAGTTTTTCTAAAAAAACAATTCTATCATCTTCTTTGCCAGATTTTAATTTACCTCGATGTACTCCATGACTTAAGGCAAAAAATACGTCAACATTACAGGATTTAGTATAATTATTTAAAGTTTCAAAAGACTCATCACTAGGGTTGGGTATATAAAAACTTTTTCCATTTTTGGGCAAAAAGTCTAGTACAGAAGGACAAGTTGTTATAAAGGTACCATCCATTAGATTTATCTTGTCGAGAATTCTCTCCTTATTTCTATCAAAATCGGGTCCTTTTTTATTCAACGGATCTAAAAACCATTGTGCAAATTTAGTATTAGGATTGTCTTCTTTGAGTTCTTGTATTTGTTGATTGGATATTAAATCTGCGTGACCTGTAATTATCAAATCAGGTTTATAATTGTAACAAGTTTTTTTTAATTTATCATTTAAAGTTTTAGATCCTTTGATATCACTTACACCCTTATAGTACTTCTGTATATCTCTATCACTAAATCCAAGTACACTATGACCAAGTCTAATAAATCCGTTGTTTAATCTTCTGCCGGTATTAAAAAAAAGCCTGCCATCTAAACGTTCATTAAAATTAGTAACATGTAATATTCTGAGATTTTTTGTTTTTGATTTTAAAAATATTTTTTTAGCATAAAAAAGCTTTTCCAGTCTATATTTATCAATATTTTTCGAAACAAATTCATGTGTTAAATAAAAGTTTTCGATAGATCTTTTTTGTAAATTATGTCTAATTTTTTTTTTTAATATTAATTCTGAAATTGTTTTAGTTAAAATTTTCTCATTTAATTGATTTATAATTTTGGCATCGGTCACAGTCTCAGGCAAACCGCCTTTATTTGTTATTACTACAGCGCAACCATTTGCCGAAGCCTCTAAACTAGTCCTACCAAAGGGCTCATCCCACCTAGAACAAGCCACGGTAATACTTGTTTTTTTAAAAATATTAATAACTTCATTATGTTTTTTAAAACCTAATATCGATGCATTTTTATGATTTAATAAAATATTTTCTCTTTTTTCATCTCCAATAACTATTGCTTTCCAATCTTTATGTTTATTTAAAATTTTGATTATAGATTTTGCAAAGACATCATAGCCTTTAGCTTTATTTAGTTTTCCTACAAAAGTAATCCATTTTTTTTTATTTTTAAGTAGTGATAGATTTCCTTTTTGAGCAGATTGATAAAAAATTAATAATTTATTACTATTAATAAATTTATTTTCTAAACCTTGCAAAAATCTTTTTTTTGACCAAGAACTATTAAAAATTATCTTATAACATGACTTAAGTAGTTCTTTTCTTTGATCAATAGATTTAGATCCCTCCATTGATAATGGGTCATTGTGAAAATAAAGTGTTAAAATTTTTTTTTTTATAGTTTTATTAATTAAATGAATATAGCTAGGTCTATTATGAACTTCTATTATAGAAGAGTTATTTTTTTTTTCTAATTCAATAAATTTTTTAACGTATTCTTTTGTTTGGCTGTTAAAAATCTTTCTTTTTGTATCTATATTTATATATTTTAAATTAAATTTTCTTTGATAGCTTGTATTACCAAAAATTGTAATATCTTTTTTAAATTTGCTAATTCTAGTTGTTTCAAATACAAACAATGATACAGCTCCTGGATATTCTGGAGAAAAGTTTTCTTTATAAGGAAGTAATATTGAAATTTTCATATTTTATTTTATTTCTTAAGACTCTATTATTCTTTATATAATATTCTCTTGAAATTGCTTTACTTTTTGATTTAAATTTTTCCTTATAAATCAATTTCCATTTTCTACCTCTAGTGAATTTTGCGCCTTTTCCTGAATTATGTAAACTGATTCTTTTTTTAAGGTTATTTGTATAACCAATGTAAGTTATTGGTTTAACACTCTTAGATAAGAGCATATAAACATAATAAATCATTTATTTTAACCTTGAATAATTGAGTTAATTACTCATATGAAATACCAAAATGAGTATATTTGATATTTAAATAGTCTTTGATAGCCATCGAACCACCTTCTCTACCATACCCAGTTTGTTTAATACCACCAAATGGAGCCTCGGCGACAGCTACTGCAGGCGTGTTGACAGCAACACAGCCAGTTTCTAATATTTCTGAAGCTTCATTAGCTTTTTTTAAATCAGTTGTATAAACATAACTACATAATCCTAAATCATTATCATTAGCTCTCTTCATGACTTCATCAAAATTTTTAAATGTTAATATTGGAACAATTGGGCCAAAAGGTTCCTCTCTCATGACTGTAAAGTTATCTTTAATATTATCAAAAATTGTGGGCTCATAGAAATAACCTTTATTAAATTTAGCTGCTCTCTTACCCCCTAATAATACTTTTCCACCCTCTTTTTTTGTAGTTTCTACTAATTTTTCTACTCCTTCTAATCTTTGCTTAGTACATAGAGGGCCTAACAAAGTATCATTATCCATACCATTACCAATTTTTAATTTCTTTGTTTTTTCTACCATTAAATTAGCAAATTCATCTTTTTTCTTTTCATGTATATAAAATCTGTTTGGAGATATACAAACCTGACCATTATTTCTAAATTTTGCAGTAATAGCCATATCAGTCACTTTATTTAAATCAACATCATCAAAAACAATAAAAGGAGAATGCCCACTTAGCTCCATTGTAACTCTCTGAACTTTATCAGCAGCTTGTTTTAAAATTAATTTTCCAACTCTTGTTGATCCTGTAATCGAAATTTTTTTTACAATATCTGATTTGATAAGTTCTTCAGAAATACCAGCAGGATCACCAGATAATAAATTTACTACTCCTGGAGGAACTCCTGCTTCTCTACATACATCTACGATCTCCATTACACTTCCAGGTGTTATTACGTCAGGCTTAACAATAACCGAACAACCAGCCGCTAAAGCTGTAGAAATTTTTCTAGAGGCAAGGATTACAGGAAAATTCCAAGGAACTAAAGCCGCTACAACACCAACAGGTTGGTATATTACGTGTATACGAGTGTTAGGAAAACGACTTTGGTTTATTTCACCAAAAATTCTTTTTGTTTCTTCTGAATTCCATTCAAAAATATCTGCAGCACCTCCTACTTCACCTGGTCCTTCAGTTAAAGGTTTACCAACTTCTAATGTTAACCATTTAGATAAAACATCTACTCTTTTCCTAATTAATTCTGAAATTTTTCTTATAATTTTTGATCTTTCCCAAGGTGAGGTGTTTCTCCAAACATGTAGACCTTTCTCAGCTGATTTTAAAGCTCTTTGAACATCAGTACTATTGGCTTTAGAGGCCTTACCAATAATATCTTCAGTAGCTGGATTAATTACCTCATAAGTTTCACCACTAGAGGATTTTTGCCACTTACCATCGATGAATTGTCCAAATTTTTCGTACATAAATTGTTGAAATAAGATATTTAATTAAATAGTTTATATTGAATTTATGAAAAACATTCAACTTACTTGTGCTCACGCTTTAGTAAAATATTTGATAGCTCAAAAAACTTTATTTGATGGAAAAAAAGTACCTTTATTTCCAGGTGTATTTGGAATTTTTGGACACGGTAACGTTGCTTGTTTAGGTCAAGCTTTACAAGAAAATCAAAAAGATTTACCAACTTGGAGAGGTCACCACGAACAGAACATGGCTCTGACCGGTATTGCTTATGCAAGAGCGAAAAGAAGAAAACAAATTTTTATTGCAACTTCTTCAGTAGGACCAGGATCAACTAATATGATTACAGCGGCAGCTGTTGCAATGAGCAATAGACTTCCAATTTTATTTTTACCTGGAGACACTTTTGCAAATAGAATGCCGGATCCAGTGTTACAACAAGTTGAACATTTTAATAATCCAGGAATTACACAAAATGATGGGTTTAAACCAGTTGTAAGGTACTTTGATAGAATAACAAGACCCGAACAAATAATATCTAGTTTACAACAAGCTATTCAAGTAATGCTTGATCCTGCTGACTGTGGACCTGCCTGTATTTCTTTAAGCCAAGATGTTCAAGGTGAAGTATATGATTATCCTGAAGAATTATTTAAAGAGAGAATTCATACAATAAGAAGACCAAAACCAGATGATTTTCAAATTAAAGAGGCGGCTGAATTAATAAAAAAATCAAAAAAACCAATTATTATTGCTGGTGGTGGAGTTTTATATTCTGATGCAACAGATGAATTAAGTGATTTTGCAAAAAAACATAACATACCAGTTACCCAGACAGTTATGGGTTATTCTTCTCTAAAGAAAGATCATTCGCATTACTTAGGTGCTATAGGTGGATTAGGAAGTAAAGCTGCCAACAATTTGAGTAAAGAAACTGATACAGCTATAGCTATAGGAACTAAATTAGCAGATTTTACTACTGGCTCATGGGCAAATTTTGAAAATCCGAATTTTAAATTAGTGTCTATAAATGCAGCTAGATTTGATGCAAACAAACATATGGCCCAGGCTGTTGTTGGCGATGCTAAAGTTTCATTAATTGAATTATCCCAGGCACTCGGAAACTGGAAAGCAGATGATAGCTGGTACAAAAAATCTAGAGTAGAGCTTAAAGATTGGGACTCTTATGTAGAAAAACATAGTGGTCCTACCAATCAAAAACTGCCTAGTTATGCTCAAGTCATAGGAGCTTGCTACAGAAACTCAGATCCATCCGACATAGCTGTAACAGCTGCGGGGGGATTAGTCGGAGAAGTAATACAAGTGTGGAAACCAAGAGAACTTAACACCCATGAAACTGAATGGGGTTTTAGTTGTATGAGTTATGAAATTTCAGGTGCACTTGGAATTAAAATGGCAAATCCAGATAAAGAAGTTGTATCGTTCGTTGGAGATGGTTCTTATCTTTTATACAATTCTGATATTTATAGTTCTGTTATAACTAATAATAAATTAATAATAATAGTATGTGATAATGGAGGACACGCAGTTATTAATAGACTTCAATTATACAAAGGTGGAAAAGAATTTAATTGTTTATTAAAAAGTTCAAAAACTCCTAATTTAGTTCCAGTTGATTTTGCAGCTCACGCTAAAAGCATGGGTGCTGATGGTGAACAAGTTAGTTCTATTTCTGAATTAGAAGAAGCTTTTAAAAGAGCGAAGAAATCAAAAAATACTTATGTTATATCAATTCAAACAGATGGATATCAATGGCTTGAGGGATCTGCTTATTGGGAAAGTCCTACTTTAGGAATACCAACAACTGAAGAAAATAAAAAATCGCTCAAAGAACATCTAGAAGGTAAAAAGAAACAAAGAAAAGGTGTTTAAATTGTATGGCCAAAGTATTTAATGTTGGTTTAATTGGTTGTGGCCATATAGCAGAAACTTACTTTAGAGCACACAAATACTTTAATAATTTTAAAATTATCAAATGTGCTGACATAAATAAAAAAGCAGCCGATAAGTGTGCTAAAATCTATAAAATCAAATCAGTTTCAGTTAATGAATTACTTAAAGACAAAAATATTAAAGTTATACTGAATCTTACTATTCCTAAAGCACATTATATTATTGCAAAAAAATCTTTACTTAATAATAAACATGTTTATTCAGAAAAACCCTTAGCTGTGAGCTTAAAAGATGGAAAAGAACTAATAAAAATAGCAAAAAGAAAAAAACTATATATTGGAAACGCACCTGACACTTTTCTAGGTGGTGGCAATCAAAAAGCAAAGGAACTACTAGATAAAAAGTTAATTGGTAAAGTTAAATTTGGAAATGCTATTTTTGCTTTTCCGGGTGTTCAATCTTATCATCCAAATCCTGAACCTTGGTTCGCCAAAAAAGAAGGTGGTCCTGTTATTGATATGGGCCCTTATTATTTAACAGCGTTAGTAAATCTATTAGGACCCGCTGAAGAAGTTAGAAGCATCTCTGCTAAAGGGGTAGATAAAAGAGTTATAGGCATAGGACCAAAAAAAGGAAAAAGTTTTAAAGTTCAATGCCCTACTACCTATTTTTCCACGATTAAATTTAAAAATGGTTCAATAATAAGAGTTACATTATCTTTTGACGTAATTTCACACCTTAGAAATCATATAGAATTATATGGAGAAAAAGGATCAATGATAGTACCGGACCCTAATATGTTTGGAGGATCAGTTCTAATAAATAATAAATTAGGTAGCTCTTGGAAAACTTATAAAACTAATAATATGAAATTAGGAAAAATTAATATTAGATCTCAAAGCTCAAGAGCTAATGAATCGCCAACTAACGCAAATTATAGAGGAGTTGGACTTTCTGAAATGATATTTTCTATTCAAAATAAGAAAATTAACAAGTGTAATGGAAATTTATCACTTCATGTTTTAAACATCATCGAAGCAATTCATGTTTCTGCAAAGAAAAATAAATCTCAAAAAATAACAGTTAAGTGTGAAAAACCAAAATTTTTTACCAATAAAGAGATTAATTCAATTATGAAATAATTAATTAGTTGAAAGTCTATTCATTTCTTTTAATTCAACTTCTAACTTATCTAATTCCTCACCACCTGCCATCATACTTAAAAGTTTTTCTCTAGTAATATTCTTTTTTTCATAAGTTCCTAAGCTTTTACCCCTATTTAAAACTGTAAAACTGTTGCCCACAGGATATGCATGATGGACGTTATGAGTAATTAAGATAACTGCTAAACCTTGTGAAGCTGCTTTAACGATATATTTTAAAACTACAGATGCTTGATGTACACCTAATGCAGAAGTCGGCTCATCTAATACTAATACTTTAGCTCCAAAATAAATTGCTCTGCTTATTGCCAAACATTGTCTCTCACCTCCAGACATAGTTCCCACTGCTTGAGACGGATCTCTAACATCAATTCCTATTTGGCCCATTCTCTCTGCTGCGATCTTATTTGCTTTTTCTATATCAAATGTTTTAAAAAAAGGAGGACCTTTTAAAGGCTCTCTACCCATAAAAAAATTTCTTGTGACACTCATTAATGAGACTAAAGCTAAGTCTTGATAAACTGTAGCTATACCCATATCTAAAGCATCTTTGGGACTGTCAAAAATTGTTTTTTTACCTTCAATTATAATTTCTCCTTCGTCAGGTTTGTGTACTCCAGCTAGTGTTTTAATAAGAGTAGATTTTCCAGCACCATTATCACCTAATAAACACATGATCTCCCCTTTTCTGAGCTTCATTGTTACATCCTTCAAAGCTATTACTTTTCCAAAAAATTTACTGATGTTATTAAATTGAACTAAGTAATCTGACATTATTTACTTTCTGTTACTTTTCTTCTTATGTAATTATTGAATATTACAGCAACTAGCATCATCGCTCCTAAAAACACTTTAAACCAATCGGTATCTACGTCGGTATAGAAAATACCCATAGAAACTGTTCCAAATATTATTGCACCAAAAGCTGCACCAATAGCAGAACCATAACCACCAGTTAACAAACATCCTCCCACAACAGCTGCCGCAATAGCTTCTAATTCTTTTAAAGTTCCTCTCATTGTATCTGCGGATCCAGCATCTAATACTTGTATAGTCGCAAAAATAGTAGCTGCTACAGCAGTTCCAATAAATAAACTTATTTTAACTCTTCCAACAGGCACACCAACATTGTTTGCACCATTTTTATCTCCACCAGAAGCAAAGATCCAGTTTCCATATCTAGTTTTCATTAAAATCCAGGTTGAGATAATTGCTAAAACTATAAACCATATAACTGATGGAGGAATTCCAGTGGCTAAAGGGGTTCCATCGGTTCTTAAAGCTATTAAATTCATTGAACCTAACCAAGTAAACAACCATTTAAATGTATCTGTCGCAAATATCCAAGCTATGGGATCATTTTCAATTAAAACTCTTAGACCTGGGACTTGGGTTCGACCTGTAATCAATCTTGTTAACGCTAAAGTAGCTCCCCTTAAAATAAAAAGCATTGCAAGTGTTACAATAAATGATGGTAATCCTGTCCTTACTACGAGTATCCCATTAAAATATCCAACTAGCACAGCCATAGAAAAAGCAAAAATAATACTCATCCATAAAGGCCAACCCCAATAAATTGCTGGGATAGCTATACAAATTCCTGCAAATCCAATCATTGATCCAATTGATAAATCAAATTCACCACCAATCATCAACATTGCAGCAGCGATTGCAATTATCCCTAGATTAGCTGAGACATCTAAAAAATTTAAGATACCATAAGCACTGAACATTCCGGTGTCACCTGCAACGATACCAAAAAATATAAATACTAATATTGCACCACCAAGTGCGCCTAGCTCAGGTCTGTTTAATAAAATTTTTAATTTTGAAACCTTTTGGAGTCTTTCATCCTGATTAAAGTCAGTTTTACTTGCTATACTTTTAGATTTTGTAGACATATTAAATAAAACTTTAAAAAAAAAGGCCTAGTGAGAATTCACTAGGCCTTTTTAATTTATTTTTTATCTATAACCTTGAGCAGCCCATTTAATTACACTTTTAGCATTCTGAGGTGTAACAAAACCAGGTCCTGTCATAACTACACCAGCAGGCATAGTTCCGTATCTCATATATTGAGCAAAGATAGATATAGGTAAATAACCTTGTAAGTACTGTTGTTGGTCAATTAAGAACTCAACTTTTCCAGCAGCAGCAGCTTTAAGCATTCCTGGAGACATATCAAATGTTCCAAGTTTAACGCTTCCAACTTTTCCAGCTGACTCTAATGCTTTAAGAGCAGCTTCACCTGCTAGACCAGCTCCTAATGTAAGGATAGTGTCATATCCACCACCTAATTTAGCAGCTACAGCTTTTTGAATTTCAGTTGGGTCATTTGATGTTCCTAATATTTCTACAGATCCACCAAAACCTTTTTTGAAACCAGCACATCTTCTATCTAAAGCAACGTTACCAACTTCGTGGTTAACGCATAATGCTTTTTTTCCACCAGCAGCTTTCATTTTTTGTCCGCCACCTACTCCTGCTTCAAATTCAGTTTGACCTACGTGAGCACTAATTCCTAGTTTCATGTAGTCATCTGAACCAGAGTTCATAGAAATTACTGGAATTCCAGCAGATATTGCAGCTTTAACAGATTTACCTAAAGCAGCAGCATCTGGTAAAGTAATCACGATACCTTTTGGTTTTTGAGAAACAGCATTATCAATTAATTTTGCCATTTCAACCATATCAAATGTTGCTGGAGCAGTGTATTTGCAAGATATTTTCATATCTTTACAAGCTTTATCTACACCGTTTTTAGCAACAGACCAGAAAGGGTCATTAGCTTGCCCGTGTGACACAACAATGATATCAACCGCTAAAGCAGCAACTGATGTCATCGCCCATGTTAAAAGAGCAGCAATTGTTAAGTATACTTTTTTCATTATTATTTCCCTCTTTATTGTTAATAAAAATTGAGGCATTAAAACAAAAAAAAAGATTAATATCAAAAAAAAATATTTTTATACAACCTACAGTATATAAAAAAAACGTTGTAAGTGTTAAATTTTTATCGTTTTTTTTGAATTTAAAGATTTATAAGCAGCATTAGCTAATTTTAATGCAAAGTAACCATCTTCAAAAGTTGACCTAGATTTAATTTTATTTTTATGAAGAGAGATTAATTCTTTAAGCTGAATGTTATATGCATCACTATAACGTTCAATGAAAAAATTTAAAAAAGGTTTTTGAGAATTAGTCTGGCTAGAATTAAATAACTCTGTTGAGTTCTCTTTCTTATTCCCAGAAATTAACATTCCTTTTTTGCCAAATAATTCAACTCTCTGGTCATAACCAAAGGAACAGTGTCTTGAGTTAGTGATAACGCATATTACACCTTTTTTAGATTTCATAGTAACTACTGCTAATTCATGATCTTTTATTTTCTTATAAAAAGGTGTGAATGATGAAGTAAAAGCATGTATCTCCCTAATTTCGTCTTTACCTAAATACAATCTACATAAATCAAAGTCATGAATCATCATATCTCTGAAAATTCCACCCGAGGATTTTAGATAAGATGTTGCTGGTGGCGCAGGATCTCTACTTGTAATAATAATTTTTTCTAATTTTCCTATTTTATTTTTGTCTAAATCTTTTTTTAATGAAAAATGACCAGGATCATATCTCCTATTAAATCCTAATTGGATTTTAGGTTTAAGTTTTTTTACTTTTTTTAAAGTTTTAATTATCTTATTGATATTAAGATCTAAAGGTTTTTCACAAAAAATTGTTTTTTTTCTTTTCATCCCTTCTTCAATAAATTTTATATGAGTATTTGTAGGGCTAGAAATAAAAACTATATCGACTCTTTTATCATTAAAAATTTTATTATAATTTTTTTCAATCTTACAGCCGTAAAGTTTTTTTGCTTTATTACTCAACTGATCAATTTTTTCGTAAACATATAATAATTTTATTTCTTTATTTTTATTAAGATTTTCAGCATGCATTTGACCTATACGTCCAAATCCGAATAAAGCTACATTGATCATATTTTTTGTATTAAGTTGATATTTGTAATATAAACTTAATACTTTATTAAAATTATGTCTATAAAATTAGGTATAGCCCCCATAGCATGGAGTAATGATGATATGCCGGAATTAGGTGGTGAAACCACACTAGAGCAATGTTTATCTGAGGCAAGTAAAGCTGGTTTTACTGGAATAGAGTCAGGTGGTAAATTCCCTAAGAGCTCAAAAGAATTAATACCAAAATTAGAAAAAGAAAATTTACAACTTTGTTCTGGATGGTATGGAGCAACACTTTTAAAAAATACACCAAAGGAAGAATTTAAATTAATGCGTGAGCAGATGGATTTATTCAAAGATTGTAAATCTCCATGTATGGTATTTGCAGAAGTAACAAATTCTATCCAAGGTGATCCAAAAACACCATTATCCAAAAAACCTAAACTTTCAGAAGATGAATGGAAGTTACTTATATCTAGAATCAATGAAATAAGTAAAATGATGCTAGATGAAAATATGCCTCTTGCTTACCATCATCATATGGGAACAGTTATTGAAACAGAGGAAGAAACAAGGAGATTAATAGAAAGTACAAGTGATAGCGTAAAATTATTAATTGATACAGGTCACATGTTATTTGCAGGAGGAAATTCAGTCAAACTAACCGAGGACTTTATGGAAAGAATAATCCATGTTCATTGTAAAGATATTCGTAAAAATGTTTTAGAAAAATCATTAAAAAATGATAGTACCTTTCGACAAGCTTTTCTTGATGGAGCTTTCACAGTGCCAGGTGATGGATGTATTGATTACAAGCCTTTCTTAACAGTTTTAAAAGATAGAAATTATGAAGGTTGGCTTGTAGTTGAAGCAGAGCAAGATCCAGCAAAAGCTAATCCATTTGAATATGCGAAAATTGGTTATAAGTATTTAAGTAAAACTGCTAAAGAATGTGGGTTTAATATAATTAGTTAACGATAAGCTGACACAAGTTCGTTATTTCCAGCAGCTACACACGGTGACTTAACACACGTGCCTATTACCCACTCAGATCCAGCTTCTGATTCAAAATTGTTTTCTGAAACAAAGATAATACCTTTATCTGTGGATTGACCGGCTTTACCTTCTGCTTGAATTCTCGGATCTTGCGATGTTTGTATTAAAGGCTTATCTATGTTGTAAGGATTATTAAGCTTTATGTTATTTAAAATATGATTTACAATTTTTGAAGATATCCAAGCTGAATTACAATTGTCACCCCATAAAGTAGTACCTTCTTCATTTGAACTACATTCATTAACTTGATTATTAATAAACTCTACAACTAGTTTATGATTAGCTTTTATATCATTAGCTTTCTGTACAACCGCCGATCGTGTAGAAGCGGTCCAAATTAACATTATAACAACATAAGCTAGTGAACTTAAAACTAAAGCCTCAAGAGGGCCAAAATTTTTTAGTTTTCTTTTTAAATCAATCATATTTTCACTATCATTGATTTATCTATTTTATTTTCAAAAAAATCAATAATATTTTTAGTCGTTTCTAAAGACATTCTTGATTTACACTCATTAGTAAAAGTTGCAGAATGTGGACTCAATAAAACATTGTTGTTTTTTAATAATGGATTGTTTTTATCAACTGGTTCTTTTTCAAAAACATCTAATCCTGCACCAAAAATTATTTTTTCATTAATTGCTTTATCTAAATCAGCCTCATTAATTATCCCACCACGAGATGTATTAATTATGATTGAGGTATTTTTCATTGTTTTAAGCTTGGAATAATCAATCATATTTTTAGTTTTTTCTGTTAAAGGAACATGTAAAGATAAATAATCACATGATTTTAGTCCATCATCTAAGTTTTCAACTTTTGACCCACCAAATTTTTTAATCATATCTTCTGAAACAAAAGGATCAAAAATTTTTACTTTCATATCAAAACCTAAGCATCTTTTGATTAAACTTTTTCCTATTCTCCCAAAACCTAATATTAGTATTTCTTTATTAAATAATTCTAATGTTTCTATTTTAGATGCATTTTTTTTAAAGTTTCCGGATCTAACTTCATTGTCGTATTGATTTATACTTTTTGAGATAGACAACATCATATAAATAACATGTTCTGCCACTGCCACAGCATTCGCTGTTGCTGTTATAAGAAGAGATATATCTTTTTTTTTAATATAATTTAAATCAACATTATCATAACCTACACCATGTCTTGAGATAACCTTTAGTTTTGGACAATGTTTTAGGATATTTTCATTAAGTTTTGAAACTCTTAATGTGCACGCATCAAATTCTGGAAGCTTTTTTATTAAATTTTCTTCTGAAACATCTGTAATTAATTCATATTCATAATCTCGATTTTGTTTAAGTAACTCTAAACCATCATTATGTATTTTTTCTATTACAGCTATTTTTTTCATAGATTTTTGGCGGTCCCAAGGGGAATCGAACCCCTCTTTGTTGGATGAAAACCAACTGTCCTAACCGATAGACGATGGGACCTTATTTTTTGAAAGATTTAATAACAGAAATATCATCGATAATAAACTCTACATTTGATTGCCCTTTCCATTCATTTAGGGATAATTTTCCTGCAATATTAAATAATTTATTATTCTTTTTAATAAGATATTCACCTAAATCACCACCAACAGCGTTAAACGCTATAGTTTTTATGGTCGATCCTTCTTTTCCCACAAGAATTGATTTAATATGTTTCTCTCCAACAATTTTTCCACTTATTGTTTTAACATCCTCTATAACAAACCTAGGTTCAGGGTTGCCTGATCCAAAAGGAGACAGTAAAGATACTTTATTAAAAAATTCTAAATTAACAGCTGATGGAGATATTATGCTATCTAAAAAAAGAGGTTTATCTTTTGATAAATCTTCATTGATAGTTTGAAACTTTTTAAATATAAATTTTTTAAATTCATCTATTTTTTCAACTTTTATAGAAAATCCTCCAGCCATTTTGTGTCCTCCACCTTTCAATAAAATGTTATCTTGAGTTGCAGAAATTATTACTGATCCAATATCAAATCCTACGATAGACCTAGCAGATGCTTTACCAGTATCTCCTTCTATAGATATTAATATAACAGGTTTATTAAATTTATCTTTTAATCTAGCTGCCACAATACCAATTATGCCTTCATGCCAATTTTCTCCACTTAGTATCAAGACAGGATCATTAGAATAATCTTTTGTTTCGTTAAGAATTTTTTGTAAAAGATCTTTTTCAAGAATTTGTCTTTCTTTATTATATTCATTTAGTTCTGAGGCTAATTTAAAAGAATTTTGCGGATTTTTACCTAAAAGTAGATTTGCTCCATGTGAACACTTCCCTACTCTACCACCAGCATTTATTCTTGGGCCAAGCATAAATCCTAGATGATAAATGGTTGGATTAGTTTCTATTTTACAAATATCTAATAAAGTTTTTATTCCTAGATTTTTTTTAGATTTTATAATTTTTAAACCTTGTTTTACAAAAGCTCTATTCAAACCCTTTAAAGGGACAACATCACAAATTGTTCCCAATGAAACTAAATCAAGACAATTAATTAAATTTGGCTCTCTAACTTTGTTTTGCAAGAACCATTCTTTTTTTCTAAGTTCTCTATTTAATGCGACTAAAAAAATAAAAGCAACCCCAGCAGCACAAAGATATTTTAGGTCAGAGCTATCATCGAAACGATTTGGATTTATTATTGAAAAAGCTTTTGGCAATTTTATTTCAGATTGATGATGATCTAAAACAATTACATCTATATTATTTTCTTTAGCAAAATTTATAGCCTCAAAAGAAAGTGTTCCACAATCAACAGTGAATATCAGTTTAACACCTTTATCTATTAATTTTTTAAAACTTTTAATAGATGGGCCATATCCTTCTTTTTTTCGGTCGGGTATATATATTTCATATTCTAAATTTAATTCAGATAGATAGTTTCCAATTAATGCGGTTGAAGTTGCACCATCTACATCATAATCTCCAAAAATACCTATTTTATCTCCATTTAATATTCCTTTAAAAGTTCTAGTAGTCGCTTTTTCCATATCAAGAAGAATATTTGGATTAGGAAGGAAATTTTTAATTAAAGGATTTAAAAAAGAATTTATCTCTTCTTTTTTGATTTTTCTAATAGATAAAAGCTTTGAAGTAATTTCATCTAATGAATAATTATCTTTTATAAAATTTAAGTCTTCTTGATTAAATTGTTTTAAAATCCAAGATTTTCCACTTATTGAAAGTGAATTCATTTATTATAAATGTTTTTGATAGTTTTGATCGTGTTTTGGCTTTTGTGTAAAACGAAACTATTTACCTCAAATTCATTACCTAAGTCCTTTACACCTTCTGCTAAATCACCGGATGTGACCCCAGTTGCACAAAACATAACATCGCCTTTAACCATATCATCAATGTTATATTTTTTATTAAAATCAGTAATACCTAATTTCTTTGCTCTGATTCTTTCTTCTTCATCTAAAACTAATCTACCTTGAATTTGACCTCCGTAACATGATAATGCCGCAGCAACTATAACACCTTCAGGCCCCCCTCCAGTGCTATAGTAAATATCATTTTTGGGTTTATCTCCAATTACACTTAAAGCGCCAGTAATATCTCCATCCGTTATAAAATTTATCTTAACGTTTAAATTATTTAATACTTTAATAATATGATCATGTCTTGGTCTTTTTAAAACACATGCTTGAATGTCTGAAATTTTTTTATTTTTTGCTTCAGCTAATATTTTGATATTTTTTTCAACACCATTATCTATATCCAACAAATTTTTTGGTAAGTTATTACCAATTGCTATTTTTTCCATATATGTATCAGGAGCTGATAATAAACAGTTTTTTTCTGAGATTGCTAAAACAGAGAATGCATTAGGCTGTCCATTAGCTGTGAATTTTGTTCCTTCTAACGGGTCAACTGCAATATCAAATTCTGGCCCATTGAGTGTCCCCAGTCTTTCACCAATATATAACATTGGGGCTTCATCCATCTCTCCTTCACCAATGACAACAGTACCATTCATATTTATCTTATTTAATTCTCTTCTCATTGGATCAACAGCCCCTTTATCTGCTGCAATTTTATCTTTTTTTCCTATAAATTTAGAAGCACCTATTGCAGCTTTTTCAGTGGCTTTAGTAAATAAATTTAAAAATTTTTTATCAATAGCCATTACTCGTCAATTCTTATTAACTTAGGTCTTTTTTTTATATATTTTTTTTTGGAAATTTCTTTTAAAATTTTAATTAAATGTTTGTCTTTAGATGCATGTGTAATAACAATTACAGATGATATTTTTTTATTCTTGTTAGGATTTTGAATTAATCTTTTAATAGAAGTTTTATTATTCGAAAATATATTTGTAATATTAGATAAGACGCCAGATTTATCGTCAACTTCAAATCTAAAATAAGCAGAAAAAAATCTTTCTTTTATATTTTCAAATTTTAATTTTTTTCTCTCATGATTTGATACTGAAAAAGGAAATTTTATATTACCTCTCATTATAGATGAGATATCAGAGACTAATGCAGAAGTTGTAGCTGAGGGTCCTGCCCCTTCACCTTGAATTATGCTCTGACCTACAGGTTTTCCATCTATAATTACAGCGTTTAAAACACCATTAATACTTGCTACATAGGATTCTTTTTTGATTAAAGTTGGGTGAACTCTCTGGTATATTTTCTTATTTAAAACTTCTGAAAATCCTAAAAGTTTTATTTTATAACCAAGATTTTTTGCGTTATCGATATCAATTTTTTCTATTTCTTTTATTCCTTCTACGTAGATATTATTATTGATAAATGAATTAAAACATAAAGATGTCAATATTTTTAGTTTTGATGCAACATCATCACCATTTAAATCAGCTATGGGATTTGACTCTGCATATCCTAACTTTTTAGCATTAGACAAAACTGCATCAAAGTTCTTATTTTCCTTATCCATGGATGATAATATATAATTTGAAGTACCATTAAAAATTCCAAATATTTTCGTAATTTTATTTGCAATTAATCCTTCTTTTAATGACCTGATAATAGGAACACCACCACATACGGACGCTTCAAATTCTAAGTTAACTTTGTTTTTTTCAGCTATTTTTGAAAGATAATCTCCATATTTAGCAATCAAAGCTTTATTTGCTGTAACCACGTGTTTTTTATTCTTAAGAGCATTAAAAACTAATTTTTTTGCCGGGCCTTCAGCACCTCCTATTAATTCAATAATTAAATCTACATCTTTTTTTTTTGTTGCTTCAAGATAATTATCTAGCCAAATAGATTTTCCTAAAGAAATTTTTCTTTTTTTTTTCTTATTTCTAGCAGAAACATATTTTATAACTGGAAGACAATTATTTTTTTCAGTTAATATTTTTCTGTTTTCGTTAAGATACTTAAATAAAAAGCTACCAATATTTCCTAATCCTATAATTGCAATATTCAATTTTCTCATTAAAACCTATCGTTTTGTTATATCGGGAAATTCTTTATTTCTTCCCTCATTTAATAAATATTTAGTTATTTCTTCAATATTACATTTTTTAATAATAGTGCAAACATCAACTACCTCTTTTTTTCTTTTATCAACATTATTTTTTGAAAAGAAACTCTTTCTATTTTCTTTTTTTTTTATTTTTTTTACTTTATTTTCATTTGTATCATCATTTTTTTTAATTATTTTTTTTGCTATCTTTTTATTTTCTTTTTGTTTTTTTATATTTTTTTTTATATTTTCTATTTCTTCTTTAGATAATTTTTTTAATTTCTTATTAGTTTCATTTTTTTTGAAAACTTTAACTT
>Ga0255777_10001808_pt1 | contig 19747 bp, 20 predicted proteins | sample 101ome_15_FD_179975 | JGI IMG/M metagenome (GOLD analysis project Ga0255777, IMG submission 179975) | Coastal salt marsh microbial communities from the Groves Creek Marsh, Skidaway Island, Georgia - 101402AT metaG (version 2) | ecosystem: Environmental > Aquatic > Marine > Intertidal zone >... | reverse complement strand
CATAACAACTGTTTTTTTGTTAATGTTTAACTTATTTTTTTTTGTGAAGTTTAATAATCTTGATTGAAGTTCATCATTTTGAACTTTATTAGGTTGAAGTTTAAGTTTGAAAAATTTATTATTCTGTCTAAAACCAATAATGTCCTCTTTGCCTGTTAAATTAAGAATTAAAAAATTTTTAACTAGATTTGTTTTCATAATGTCCGTACTTGCAAACTATCATGCCATGAATATTAATGCATCTGAAATTGATGACTACGGTATTATCTCTTTGATGTATCATCGCTTTGACGAAAGTAAATATCCTTCAACCAATATAATGATTAAGGAATTTGAGAATCATTTAAACTCAATAAATAAAAATGGCTTTTCATTTATCAGTGCAGATGATTTTATAAATAATTTTTCATCAACACACTCTCAAAAAAAAGTTCTTTTAACTATAGATGATGGCTTTACTTCGTTTTATGAGAGCGCCTGGCCAATACTACAAAAAAATAAAATTCCATTTATTTTATTTGTTAACACACGTGAAGTTGGCAGTAATGGATACATGAATTGGGATCAAATTAAAGAAATTGCCAAAGAAGAATTCGTCCACATCGGGAACCATGGACATTCGCATGAATATCTTGCAGATATGAATAAGGCTGAAGTAGTTAATGACATTAAAATAGCAAGTGACTTGTTTGAGAAAGAGCTTGGTTATAATTCACCTTTCTTTTCATACCCTTTCGGTGAATATAGTTTGGAGACGAAGTCAGTTGTTAATGAATTCGGATTTAAATTTGCGTTTGGTCAACACTCAGGAGTGATTGACTCAACCAAAGATCCATTGGAACTACCACGATTTCCTATTAATGAAAAATATGGAGAGCAAAAAAGATTTGAACAATTACTCAAGACGCTGCCCTTCAAATTTAAAAATATTGTGCCTGAAGAGAAATACCTTGCTGAGCAAAATAATCCGCCAAAAGTACTAATTGAATTCTATGAAAATATTAATAATTTAAAAAATATCACCTGCTATTCTAATGAAGAAAATAAATGGAGACAGACGAAAGCAAACTTTATAGATGATAATAATTTAGAGCTCTTATTAGAAGGAAAATTTATTACCGAACGTGGCAGGATTAACTGTTCTTTAAATGCTGGTAATGGTTACTGGCGATGGCTAGGTATGCAGTTTGTAATTGCAGAAATTAAAGATTAAACTCTTTATCTTCAGAATTATTTAGATTAGCAATATCAAAATCATCTAATGCATTTTGAATTATTATTTTTTCTAAAATATCAGTGTATTCTTTTCCTGTCTCAGCATAGTTATCGAGGGTATGAACTAAATCTAGTCCTGATATTGATTGTTTTTGATTTCTCAATCTTTCTCGCTTCGCTCTGAATTCCCTATAACTATTATGAGTATTTAAATTATTTTTATATGCTTTAACTGAAGCTCTTAATATCGGAAATTTTAAAATCTTATACTGTTTACCAGTTTGTCTTTCATAAGGAACAATGCCATTACCACTCCATGTCCATTGACCAAATAATGCGTTTCCTTCAATAGCAAATCTTGATGTCCCCCACCCACTTTCTTTTGCTGCTTGCGCTATGGCGATTGAAACCGGGATAATATCCATACGACGTTTTAATTTCTCAAGGTCGTTATCGGTAACCTTGTACTCTTTAAGTTTTTGCATTATCCAATTATTTTCATCATCATCGATATTCTCCTTATCAATTAGTCTCAGTAAATATCTTCTGTCTTTTATAATGTCATTATTTTCTGAGACAATTAACGGAAGCACGATCCGTATAAAGACATCTTTTTTCAAAGCAACATCGCTTACGGAAGATAAGTCTCTAGGCACTTTAGTAAAGTATACTGGTTCAACTTGTTTATTTTTTCTAACTCCTTCAAGACTGTAGTCTAACTCATCAAGGTAATTAACAACGGTTTGTGTATTAAGTCTAAAAAAGTCGCTTAGAAAACCTTCATTAATACTGTCATCTGTTTTCTTGTTCTCAGGTGCTTTGGCCAATTCTTGTTTTTTTTCTTCCTCTTTTTTTAAGGTATCTACATAAATATCTGAGAAGAATTCTAAATTATCTTCATTCAATTCCTTTGTGAGCTGAATTGATTCAATATCTAAAAAGAATTTTTTAACTATTGGTCCACCTACAAAAATAGTTATTAAAAAAATATAAGTAAGCGGTGCTAATATAAATTTTTGAAAGTGTTCTTTATCAAAAGTGGAAGAATAGGGTTTATTTAATAAATCAACAAGATCCCTGTTTCTATTCCTGATAAATCTTTGGGTGCCCTCGGAACTCTTATCGACAAAATTATCAAATTTTTTCTTTATTCTAAATACACTTTTTTTGTTTATGGGTAATGGTACTTTGTTTTTTTTTAACAGCAGTTCTAATTGAGGTACTGTTAAAACCTTTCTTGCTTTAGAATAATTTCTAACCTCTTTAATCCTGTATATCTTTGCAATTTCTAATAATCTATCTCGATAACTTGATGGATTACTCATTTATCGCCTCTACAGACTTTACTTCTTTAATGTAATGACAAAGTATATTTTGTACTCCCTGTTTTAAAGTGATGATAGAACTTGGGCATCCAGAACAACTGCCTCTAAGCAATACTTTGACCACACCATCAGTAAAAGATAAAAATTGAATATCTCCACCATCTCTTGCCACTGCTGGTTTAATTTTTGTGTTTAACACTTCCTTAATGTCGCTCACAATCTTAGTATCTTCTTCTATTTTTGATGTGTTTACTACCTTAGTGCTTTTTATAATTGGTCCTTTATCCTTTTCTAGATGATGGTTAATATTTGCAATTACCATGGGTTTTAACACTTCCCAATTTGAATCAGCTTTTTTATTCACTGTTAAAAAATTATCTGAAATATAGATTTGTTCAACACCTTCGATTTCAAGTAAATCTTTAATGGTATTATTTTTAATTTTTTGAAGGTTGTTTTTTTTAAATTCTTCTCCAGACATTTCTGATAGTTTTCTATCAGAAACAAATTTTAATGAATTTGGATTTGGTGTTAATTCAACTTGAATCATATATTTTTTATATCAAATTATTAAAATAACCCTACTATTTTTTTGGTCTCTTTTATTGTGTTCTCGGCAATTTTTCTAGCTTTTTCTGATCCTTTATTTAATATGTTTTCTAAACTTTTAGTATCTTTTAACAACTCTTTCATTTTGTTGCCAATAGGACAAATAGTTGCGACCAAAATTTCTGCTAACTTATTTTTTAAATGAGAAAAATCCTTACCAGCAAATTCTTTCAATGCATTTTGTAAACTTATTCCGGACAATTCTGCATAGATATTTATTAGATTAAGGACCTCCGGTCTTTTATTTAAATCTTCTAAATTGTCAGAGATCGATGCTGAGTCAGTTTTGGCTTTTTTAATTTTTTGAACGATTAAATCTGCATCATCTTTGAGGTTTATTCTTGAAAAGTCAGACTCTTCAGATTTACTCATCTTTTTCAATCCGTCTCTTAAACTCATAACTCGTGAAATAGTGTTAGAAATTAATGGCTCTGGTACTGGAAAAAAATTAGCAACACCAAAATCATTGTTAAATTTTTGGGCAATATCTCTGCACAATTCTAAATGTTGTTTTTGGTCTGCGCCCACAGGTACATGAGAAGATTTGTATAATAGAATGTCCGCTGCCATCAAATTTGGATAAATATATAATCCAACACTAACCTTCTCTTTATCTTTGCCAGCTTTATCTTTAAATTGAGTCATTCTATTCAGCCAGCCTATTCTTGCTACACAGTTAAATATCCATGCTAATTCTGAATGCCCACTTACCGAAGATTGGTTAAAGATAATACTTTTATTATGATCAAGTCCAGCAGCAACGAATGCAGCAACCGTCTCCAAAATATTGTTTTTTAACTCCACTGGATCTTGAAAAACTGTGATTGCGTGAAGATCAACAACACAAAAAATGCATTCATTATCTTTTTGTAAATTAACAAAGTTTTTTAGTGCACCTAAATAATTTCCTAAATGTAAATTGCCTGTTGGTTGGACACCAGAAAATACTAATTTTTTTTTACTCATTAATTAAACTTAAAATTTTTTAATCTTATTAATTTATAATAGGACACAACTAAAATATAGAGAAAAGCTACAAATAATATAATTGTAAACAGGTAAAATACTTTAAATGAATGATCGTAACGCAATTCCAAAGAAAAGAAATTTAATAATAAAACTAAACTTATAGCCATAATTATTGTGGCAAGTAAAACTTTAATAATATTAGAATAATTTATATTTTCTAATTTAAAGTATTGCCTTTTTTGTAAAATGATAAATAAAATTATTGTACCAATCCATGACGAAATTGATGTTGCTATTGGAATAATAATAAATCCTAAATCTTTAAAAAAAGTTACACTTATAGTAATATTTATTATTACAACGACCAATGAAATTTTAAATGGCGTAATAGTATTATGTCTGGCAAAAAAGAAGTTGTTTAGAATTTTTATCATTGCAAAACTAATAAGACCGAAACCAAAATATTTTAAAGCTAGACTGGTCTGGGTAACATCATTCATTTTAAAAGATCCATATCCAAATAAAGCACTTACTATTTCTTCAGCTGAAATTATTAAGCCAACACTAGCTGGTAAAGATAATATTAAGCAAAGTTCAAGTGATCGATTTTGGGCTTTTTTAACAAGTTCAACTTTTTTTTGTGCTATATATTTTGCAAGAATAGGTAAAGAAACTGTACTAATAGCAATGCCAGCAATCGCTAAATTAATTTGATAGATCCTATCCGCATAATATAGATAAGAAACTGCACTTGCTTGAAAAGAAGCAATAATAGTTCCAACCAAAATATTAATTTGGGTAACACCTGAAGCAAAAATACTGGGAAGTAATTTTTTAAAGAAAGACTTTAATTTTGAGTTCCATATATTTATGAAATTGAATGTGGAACGGTAAAACTTTTGAGTTACATAAATTAAAAATAATAATTGAATTAATCCTGAAAAAGTAGTGGCATAACTTAAATTTAAAGCATAATCCGCATTGGTTTTGTAAGAAAAAATTATACTGCTTATTAATAAAATATTTAAAAATATTGGTGCTGCTGCAGCTGCCGCAAATTTTTTATTACTATTTAAGATACCAGAATAGAAAGAAGCCAGTGTTATAAAGAATAAAAAAGGAAAAGTTATTCTGGAAAATGTGACTGCTAACTCAAATTTCTCAACATTATTGTAAAATCCTGGAGCAATTAGTCTTACTAAGACTGGCATAAATATTTCAGCAATGACTACTAAGAAAAACAGTATAAGAACTAAAATGCTCAAAACCTGGTCAGCAAAAACTTTAGCTTTGGTCTTACTGATAATTTTTTCCTTGCTGTAACTAGGAATAAAGGCAGCGTTAAAAGTGCCTTCGGCAAATAATCTTCGAAACGTATTAGGTAATCTAAAGGCAACGAAAAAGGCATCAGCATAGATTGAAGTGCCTAAGAAAACTGCAATCAATATGTCCCTTGCGTAACCAAGTATTCTACTAACTATAGTAAAAAAACTAAAAACCAATGTTGAACTTAAAATATTCATTTATTTTAAAATAATTAGTGATTTTATTTTATTTATAATACATACTTATGTTAACTTTAATGACAAAAAAATCAAAAATAGATCATTATACAGATAAAGAAGCTTTAGATTTTCATATAAGTGGAAAGTCTGGCAAAATTGAGATTAGCTCTTCGAAACCATTAACAACGAAAAGAGATCTTTCATTAGCATATTCTCCGGGTGTCGCGGCACCAGTAAAAGCCATAGCGGAAAATCCGGCGACTGCTTATGACTATACTAGTAAAGGAAATTTAGTAGCAGTTATAAGTAATGGCTCAGCAATTTTAGGGCTTGGTAACCTTGGTTCACTTGCATCGAAACCTGTGATGGAAGGTAAATCTGTATTGTTTAAAAGATTTGCTGATATTGACTCGATTGATATCGAAGTTGATTGTTCTAATGCTGAAGAAATAATTAATACTGTCAAAAATATTGGGGGAACTTTTGGTGGAATTAATTTGGAAGATATTGCTGCACCAGATTGTTTTATCATAGAACAAAAACTTAAAGAACTTTTAGATATCCCAGTTTTTCATGATGATCAGCATGGTACAGCTATCATTACTACAGCAGCTCTGATCAACGCGTTACATATAACCAAAAAAAAAATTAAAGATATTAAGGTCGTAGTTAATGGAGCAGGTGCATCAGCATTAGCGTGTACAAATTTATTCAAGCTTTCTGGGGTAAGAAATGAAAACGTTATAATGTGTGATAGAGAAGGAGTGATTCATAAAGGTCGAAAAAATGTTGACCAATTTAAATCTGCACATGCGGTGGAAACAAAATTAAGAACGCTCGCAGAAGCAATGAAGGGTGCTGATGTATTTTTAGGACTTTCAGCTAAAGATACAGTTACTCAGGATATGGTGAAATCTATGGGTAAAAATCCAATTATATTTGCTTGTGCTAATCCCGACCCTGAAATCAAACCAGAATTGATTGAGGAAGTTAGAAGCGATGCAATTATCGCAACAGGAAGATCCGACTATCCAAACCAAGTTAACAACTTGATTGGTTTTCCTTATATCTTTAGAGGTGCTTTAGATGTCAGAGCTAAAGAAATTAATGAAGACATGAAAGTTGCAGCTGCAAAAGCTATTGCTGAGCTGGCTAGAGAAGATGTCCCTGATGAAGTTATGGCTGCCTATGGCGGAGAAAGACCACACTTTGGTAAAGAATATATTATTCCTTCAACCTTTGATCCAAGATTAATAAGTGTGATTCCGGCAGCAGTTGCTGAAGCGGCTATGAAAACTGGAGCTGCCAGAAAAAAAATAAATATTGAAGAATATAAAGATCAATTAACAGCTCGATTAGATCCTTCTATGAGTATTATGCAAGGAATCAATTCTAAAATCAAAAAATTAAATAAAGTTGTAGTTTTCGCAGAAGGAGAAAATATTGACACTCTTAAAGCTGCCATAGCATTTAAAAATTCAAAATTAGGCATACCAATATTAATTGGGGTTGAAGAAAAAATTAAAGAACAACTTAAAGAAATTGGCTTAGATGAAAATTTTGCTATTCAAATCACTAATTCTACCCATAAAGATAAAAGGGAGAAATACACTAAATACTTATATGAAAAACTTCAAAGAGATGGTGTATTAGAGCGAGACTGCGATCGAATGGTTCGAAATGACAGAGTAACCTGGGGATCTTGCATGGTAGCGTGTGGAGATGCTGACGCAATGGTCACTGGGGGCATCAGGTCATATGCAGAGTCTCATGCTATACTAGCAAAAATAGTTGATCCTCGACCTAATGAAATTATATTTGGGCTGACACTAGTAATTTCAAAAACAAAAACAGTTTTGATAGCCGATACTAATGTTCATGACGCACCTACCGCTGAACAATTAGTAGAGATATCAAAATCAGCAGCAAGAGTTGCAAGATTGTTTGGATATGATCCAAAAGTTGCTTTTTTATCTCATTCTACTTTTGGAAAGCCCACAACAGCAAGAACAGAGCATGTTAGAAAAGCTGTAGAATTACTAAGACAAGAAAAAGTTGACTTTGATTTTGATGGAGAAATGCAGCCAGATGTAGCTCTAAATCCATCTTACAAAGAATTGTATCCGTTTTCAAAAATTGTAGGAAATGCCAATGTTTTAATAATGCCTGCTTTACACAGTTCTTCGATTTCGGTTAAGTTGATGAAAACATTGGCTGATGCAAAAATTATTGGACCTTTGTTAATTGGTTTAGGTTTACCTATAGAGATTGCGCCCTTAAGATCAACTTCAAATGATATATTAAACTTAGCTTCAATTGCAGCATTTTCATCTGAAATTATAGATTATAAAAAGTAATTATAATTTGTTTCTACTCAAGTCATCGACGAGGTAAATCGAAGGAATAACTTCTTTAACATTGTGTATTTCCTCAGCCTCTTTGATAACCTCAGCTCTTTCTTCTTCGGAATAAGCAATACCAAAAATATAAATTTTTTTATTAATTGTCTCTAACGTATAGTTTCTTGAATTAATTGATTTATTAAAAATAATTGCTGCACGCAGCTGGGAGGTAAGGAGAACATCGCCAGCTTTTTGTCTAAACCCTTCATTCTTGCCTCTTATTTCAATTGCATTTAAAACTGTTCTAACACCTTTAGTTTCCCAAGCCATTTTGGTCAATTTAAGTTTTTCCTCTGGTTCGTCTACTTTACCAGTTAAAAAAATTCTTCCATCAAGAACTTCTACTTGTATATCTAAAAAATATTTTTTTTCTATCAAAGAGATCCTTGCAACTAAGTTTTTCTGCATTAAACCATCATCAATTTGCATGCCTATGGTACGTGGATCAAGTCCAATGTCTATACCTCTGAAAGCTCCCATTGGTGATTTAGTTGAGCAAGATAATAAAAAAATTAGTAAAGAAAAAATTAATAAAGATTTAATTTTACGAATCATTTTTTATATTTTAAACAAATATCATAAATTTTTTTCTTTGAAAATTTATATTTTTTTGAAATTTTATTTACAATATCCTTACTGCTTAATCTTTTTGACAACAATTTTATTTCTTTTTCTAATTCTTTATCAGTTATAACTTTTTCATTTGAAATTTTTTCTGAAATTACAATAGTAATTTCACCTAATAACTCTTCTTTGAAATAATCGAGATCATTTACTGTATATCTATAAAAGGTCTCGTTATATTTTGATATCTCTCTTGCAATTAAAATTTTTCTACCACCAAAATATTTCTTTATATACTCAATATGTGCATTTATTTTTTTTGGGTTAACAAAAACAACAATGCTTGATTCAATTTTAGATAATGTTTTGAATTCTTTTTCTGCTTTCTTGATCTGCTTATTGATAAAACCATGAAAATAAAATTGATCACTAAATCCAGAAGCACTTATTGCTGCGGTTATAGCAGAAGGACCGGGCAGCGGGATAATATTAATATTGTTTTTTATACATTCCTCGCAGAGAATTCGCCCCGGGTCTGAAATTGTTGGAGTGCCAGCATCTGAAATTAAAGCAATAATCTGGCCAGACTTAATCCTTTTTATTACGTCATCGACTCTGCTCCGTTCATTAAATTTGTGATAAGAAATTAATTTATTTTTAATTTTATGATGATTAAGTAATTTAATTGATCTTCTAGTATCTTCACATAAAATTAAATTTGATTTGATTAATACATTGATTGATCTTATGGTAAAATCTTCTAGATTACCTATTGGTGTAGAAATTATGTACAGGGCTGGAGCAAAATTCATCATATTATTAATATCCTATATATTATTCTTTTTTAATAATAATTTTGTATTTTCTAATGAACACACAAACAAATTAAAAATTGGATTGCTGCTCCCACTTTCAGGAGAATACAAAGAAATTGGTGAATCTTTAATTTACTCCTCACTTCTAGCAGTCAAAGAAATTGACGATAAAAATATAGAATTGGTTGTGAAGGATATTGGTTCTGATAATCAAGAACTATTAGTAAATGCTTTGGACATACTAGAGGAAGAAGAAATATTCATCTCAATTATACTCACGGACACGACTAATTATTCAATACTTCATAATTATCAAGATGTTATTTTTTTATCACTTTCTAATAAATCATCTATCATCAATAAAAATATAATAAATTTTGGTGTTAACTTGACTTCTCAGCTCGATAGAATTTTTTCTTTTTTAAATGATCAGAAAATGTCAAAAATTATAGTGCTATATCCTGAGGGAGTAAATGAGGAATTGTATGAATTAATATTAAAAAATTTTGATGAAAAAATATTTAAAAAATTAAAATACTCCAACCAGCAATCAAAGCTTAATGATCAAATAGAAAGATTAACACTATTTAATCAAAGAAAAATAAATTTGAATGCTAGGATTAAACAACTTGAAAACCTAGAAGATGATCCACAGGCAGAAAGGGAATTAAAAAAGTTAGAAACTTTAGATACTCTAGGTAATTTAAATTTTGACTCTGTAATTGTTTTAGATTTTGGTAATTCATTAAAGTCAGTACTCTCAACGCTGGCTTATGTTGATGCCGGAAGCGATAGAATAACCATAGCCACGATTAACCAGTGGTTTGATGAATCTTTGTTTCTAGAAAAAACATCAAGTGAAATTTACTTCCCATCTATTGATCTTGTTTCATTTAAAAATTTTAACAAAGATTTCAATAAAAATTTCAATAAACAACCATTTGAAATATCCATATTAGCCTATGATGCGATTGCTTATATTTACCACATTTGGCAAAATAAAAAACAGTCACTATCAATGAATAGTTTTAAACTTAAAAGCAAAATAAAAGGTCGATCAGGAAGTTTTTTTATTAATAATGATAGGTTATTGCAAGATTTAACGATTTATAAAGTTTCTAACGACTCATTTAAAAAATTTTAATTTTTTTTTTAAATTTTGGTAGGCAATATACCTGTGATCAATCTTCATTTTATTTTTTTTCTTCATTTCTCCAAAAGTTAGTTTCTTATTCAATGGAATAAAAATCGAATCGTATCCAAACCCATTCGTTCCTTTAATTTTTTTTGCTATAGTTCCTTTAATAGTACCATTAGCGGTAATCGCATTTCCCTTTTTATTTATAAATGTTAAACTGCAGATAAATCTGGCATTCCAATTTTTTTTTCTTATAACTTTATTTTTTTTGGTAACTTCTTTAATAATTTTTTGCATGGCTTTGTGAAATCCACCTTGTTTTTTTGCCCATCTTGCTGAATGAATACCCGGTTTATTATTTAAACAATTAACCTCGAGACCGGAGTCGTCTGAAATTGTTGGTATACCTGTTTTTTTATAAAAATACTTTGCTTTCAAGATTGAGTTTTCTTTGAAACTTTTTCCTGTTTCTTTTGGTTCACTAATATTTAAATTAGTAGGTGATAGTTTTATTAATCTTTTAGGCAATAAACTGCTAATTTCCCTGAATTTACCTAAATTGTGTGTTCCAATTAAAATTTTATTTATTTTTTCCATTTGATGCTGGTATTTTTTTTATCGTTTACTATATATATTTTATGTCTGAAAAAAACGAGAAAATACAAGAAGAAAAAGACCAGTCAACTGAAGTAGAAACTACTGAAGAAAATAATGACAGCAAAATTAAGGAGTTGGAGGACAAACTTCTTAGAGCTCTTGCTGAAAATGAAAATTTAAGAAGAAGATATGAAAAAGAAGTGAAAGAGGCAATCGAATATGGTGGCATTAACTTTGCTAGAGAGATCTTGGCGGTTGCTGATAATCTAAATAGAGCTTATGAGTTTGTTAACCAAGATGAAAATTTTAAGAAAAATAGTGAATTTAAAAAGATATTAGAAAACATAGAAGTTATTAAAGATGATACTCAGAAAATTTTTGAAAAAAATAACATTAAGCAAATTGAATGCTTAAATAAAAAATTTGATCCAAATTATCATCAAGCAATGTTGGAGGTCGAGGATGAAAAACATGATCCGGGAGTAGTAATACAAGTATTACAAGCTGGATATTTAATGGGATCAAAATTACTCAGACCCGCGTTGGTGGCGGTATCTAAAAAAAAACCTGAAAAAACTGAAGAAAAAGATGAAAAAAAGTAAAAAAACCTCTTCTTTTGCACTTGTAGATTAAAAAATACCACCCATATAAAACTAAAAAGGACGAATTTTATGAGCAGAGTTATAGGTATAGATTTAGGAACAACAAATTCATGTGTCGCAATCATGGAAGGTTCACAAGCAAAAGTGCTTGAGAATTCTGAAGGTGCAAGAACGACACCATCTGTTGTTGCATTTTTAGAAAACGAAGAAAAATTAGTTGGTCAGTCTGCCAAAAGACAAGCGGTGACTAATCCGAATGACACCATCTACGCTGTCAAAAGATTAATTGGTAGAAAATTTGATGGTGATGCTGTTCAAAAAGATATTCAAAAAGTGCCTTACAAAATTGTTAAAGCAGAAAATGGTGATGCGTGGGTTGAAGGAAAAGGAAAAAAATATTCACCATCACAAATATCTGCATTTGTTTTACAAAAAATGAAAGAAACAGCAGAAAAATATCTTGGACAACCTGTTACACAAGCAGTAATAACAGTGCCAGCATATTTTAATGACTCACAAAGACAAGCAACTAAAGATGCTGGTAAGATTGCCGGCTTAGAGGTTCTGAGAATAATTAATGAACCAACAGCAGCTTCTCTTGCTTACGGCTTAGATAAAAAAGGTGGAAAAAAAATTGCAGTCTATGATTTAGGTGGAGGTACTTTTGATGTTTCAATTTTAGAAATTGGTGACGGTGTTTTTGAAGTTAAATCTACAAATGGGGATACATTTCTTGGTGGTGAAGATTTTGATGATGCAATTGTAGATTATTTAATCAATGAATTTAAAAAAGATAATGGTATTAATCTCAAAACTGATAAACTTGCCTTACAAAGATTAAAAGAAGCTGCGGAAAAAGCAAAGATTGAATTATCATCTGCAACCCAAACTGAAATTAATTTACCATTTATAACTGCAGATAAAACAGGTCCTAAACATATCAATCTTAAATTTACTAGAGCAAAATTAGAAGCCCTGGTAGAAAAGTTAATTGAAAGAACATTAGCTCCTTGCAAAACTGCATTGAAGGATTCTGGTTTTTCTGCTGCTGAAATTAATGAAGTTGTTTTAGTTGGTGGTATGACAAGAATGCCAAAAATTATTGAAACTGTGAAAAATTTCTTTGGGAAAGAGCCAAATAAAAGTGTGAACCCGGATGAAGTGGTAGCAATGGGTGCAGCAATTCAAGCTGGCGTTTTACAAGGCGATGTTAAAGATGTATTGCTTTTAGATGTAACTCCTCTTTCATTAGGAATCGAAACATTGGGTGGAGTATCAACAAAACTAATTGAAAAAAATACAACCATTCCAACAAAGAAAAGCCAAGTTTTCTCAACTGCTGAAGATAATCAGCCGGCAGTATCAATTAGAGTATTGCAAGGTGAAAGAGAAATGGCAGCTGATAACAAATTGCTTGGTAATTTTGAACTAGTTGGTATAGCGCCAGCTCCAAGAGGTGTGCCACAGATTGAAGTAACTTTCGATATTGACGCTAATGGTATCGTGAGCGTCTCTGCTAAAGATAAAGGAACAGGTAAAGAGCAAAAAATTCAAATTCAAGCATCTGGAGGACTAAGTGAAGAAGAAATTAAGAATATGGTCAAAGATGCGGAGGCTAATAAAGAATCCGACAAGAAAAAAAGAGAGTCTGTTGATACTCGAAATCAAGCAGATAGCTTGATTCACTCGACTGAAAAGAATCTTAAAGAACACGGTGATAAAGTAGGAGAGGCTGATAAAAAATCAATTGAAGAGGCAGTTGCTAATTTAAGAAATGCTTTAAAGGGTACTGACATTGAATTATTAAAAAAAGAAACTCAAAATTTAATTCAGGCTTCTATGAAGTTAGGTGAAGCTATATATAAAACTCAGCAAAATAACACTGGTGATGCTAAGGCAGAACAAACAAAAGAAGCGAAAGACAAAGATCCAAATAAAGAAAACGTAGTCGACGCTGATTACGAAGACGTCAAAGACGAAGATAAAGAAAAAAGAGCCTAAGAATAATATTAATTTGAAAGGCACATTGAGTGGCAAAAAAAGATTATTATGAAGTCTTAGGTGTAGGCAAATCAGCTTCAAAAGATGAAATCAAATCAGCTTACCGTAAACTTGCATTAAAATACCATCCAGATAGAAATAAAGGTGATAAAGCCTCTGAGGAAAAATTTAAAGAGGCTAGTGAAGCCTATCATGTACTTTCAGATAATAAAAGGAAGGCGAACTATGATCAATTTGGTCATGCTGCTTTCCAAGGTGGTCAGGGTGGTGGCTTTCAAGGATTTGAGGATTTTGATTTCTCCTCTTCCTTTTCAGATATTTTTGATGATTTTTTTGGTGACTTCATGGGTGGATCCTCTGGTGGCCGTGGTCGAAGATCCAGTAATAGATATACTAAAGGAAATGATCTTAGATATGATTTAACAATCAATTTAGAGGATGCTTTTAAAGGATTAGATAAAAATATTCAGTTTACTAATTATAAAAAGTGTTCAACTTGTTCAGGTTCAGGTGCAGAGCCAGGATCAAAGCCAGCTAAATGTGATTACTGTCGTGGTAGCGGAAAAATTAGATCAAGTCAGGGCTTTTTCACCTTACAGCAAACCTGTCCTCAATGTAATGGTTATGGCGAATATATTAATAAGCCATGCAAACCTTGTTCGGGAAATGGCAAAATACAAACACAAGAAAAATTATCGGTTAAAATTCCGAAAGGTGTTGATGATGGTACCCGGATAAGACTAAGCGGCAAAGGTGAAGCCGGTATAAGAGGCGGATCAGCAGGTGATTTATATTTATTTATCTCGGTTGATGAACACGAGATTTTCAAACGATCAAATGAACATTTGCTAATTGATCTACCTGTTTCAACTACAGATGCAATTTTAGGAGCATCAATCGAACTACCTTCGATCGATGGCAAAAAAATACTTTTAAAGATACCTGCAGGCACGCAACATGGAAAGCAATTTAGAATCAAGGGCAAAGGGATGCCTTTAATTAGAAAGAATATATTTGGTGATTTATATGTTAGAATAATTACTGAAGTTCCTGTATCATTAAATAAACGTCAAAAAGAAATTATGGAAGAATTTAGATCGTTAGAAAAAGAGAATGATAGTCCTTTATTAAGTTCTTTTTTTAAAAAAGTTAGTAAATTTTTAAAATCATGAATAAAATTAATATTACAATATCAGGCTGTCTTGGTAGAATGGGACAAAAACTTATACAGTCAGCGAAAAAGGATTCCCGTTTTAAAATTACCTCACTCACAGAAAATAGAATTATCAATAAAAAACTGCATGGCTTAAAACCTCAACTAAATACAGAACAAGCATTTAAAAATACTCAAGTGATCATTGATTTTACAACACCTAATTCTACATTTCAGATCTTAAAAATAGCCGCAAAACTGAAAAAAAGAGTAGTTATAGGAACGACTGGTTTCACAAAAAAACAGGAAATGGCTATAAAAACTTTTTCTAGAAAAATTCCTATTTTAAAAGCTGGTAACATGAGTTTGGGTGTTAACTTACTAATGTACCTTACTGAAATTGCTGCAAAATCCTTAGGTAAAGACTTTTTAAGCAAAATTTTTGAAAGTCATCATAAACACAAAAAGGACTATCCTTCGGGCACTGCTTTAATGCTTGGGCAGGGCATTGCCGCTGGTAAAAAACTTAATTTTTACAAACTGCTTGGAAAAAAATACTTAAACAAAAAAAACTTTCCTTATAGTAAAAAAATTAATTTCAACTCAGTTCGGGTAGGTGAGATCATTGGTGAGCACGAAGTTAAGTTTTCTAACGGCAAAGAGGTCATTACCTTAAATCATGAGGCATTTGACCGTGAATTATATTCTTCAGGCGCACTTACTGCCGCAAAATGGTTAATAAATAAGAGACCAGGTCTTTACTCAATGAGAAATTTATTAAATTTCTAAAACGGTCACTAATGAGTGAGAAAAGACGTGCTAAAATCATATTAAAAATACTTAATCGAATATATCCAAATACAACGGTTCCGCTCAAACACAAAAATATATTTACTCTTTTAATTTCAGTATTACTGTCTGCGCAATGCACGGACAAAAATGTAAACAATGTAACAAAAAAAATATATCCTAAATATTATAAACCTAAACATTTTGTTAAACTTGGACGAAGTAAAATTGAAAAATTAATCAAACGTATTGGTATTTTTAGAATTAAAGCTAAAAGTATATATAACTTATCGAAAATTTTAGTAAAAAATTACAACAGCAAGGTACCGAAAACTTTTTCTGAATTGGAGAAACTTCCAGGTGTAGGGCATAAAACAGCTAGTGTTGTAATGTCTCAAGGATTTGGTTTTCCAGCTTTTCCTGTTGATACACATATTCATCGCCTAGCTCAAAGATGGGGATTAACTAACGGTAAAAATGTAGAACAGACAGAAAGAGACTTGAAAAGATTATTCCCAAAAAAATACTGGAATAAATTACACTTACAAATAATTTATTATGGCAGAGAATTTTGCAAAGCTCGGGCATGTTTTGGAATAAGTTGTAAAATATGTAGAAGTTGTTATCCTAATAGAATAAAACCAATAAAAACAAAAAAAGCATAATAGTCATGGATGTTATAGGTATAGGAAACGCTATTGTTGATGTTATTTGCAAAGTTGATGAGACTTTTCTAGCTCAAAATAAATTAAAAAAGGGCACAATGAAGCTGGTCGAAGACAATGAGTTTAAAAACTTATTAACCTCGTTAAAAATTGAGGAGACTATCTCAGGCGGTTCTGTTGCCAATACAGTTGTGGGATTAGCACAATTGGGTAATAAAGTTGGTTTTATTGGCAAAGTAAACCATGATGCGCTGGGTATGAAATATGAAGAGGGTTTAAAAAACGAAAATGTAAGATATTTCTATAGCCCAAAACAAGAGTTACTATCGACTGGAACATGTTTAATTTTGATAACCCCAGACTCAGAACGAACTATGTGTACATATTTAGGAACAGCCGGAAGAATTAGTGAGAGAGATATTAATATTGACGCAATTAAAAAAAGCAAAATCACACTTCTGGAAGGGTATCTATGGGATAAAGGAGATCCTCAAAAAGCTTTCGAATTAGCTTTAAAGCATTCAAATAAAAAGGCAATGTCATTATCAGACCAGTTTTGTGTTGAAAGACATAAAGAAAATTTTACTGATCTAGTCAAAAATCATTTGGATATAGTTTTTTCAAATGAACAGGAAATTAATCACTTGGTGGGATCTAATTCAATCAATGATGTAATTCATTTTGCAAAAAAATTAAATAAATTAATTGTCGTAACTAGATCTGATAAGGGTAGTCTTGCTATTTTTAAAAATGAGGTCTTTGAGTGTGCAAGTAAAAAAAATTTAAAATTAGTTGATTTAACAGGTGCTGGCGATTTATTCGCTGCAGGTTTTCTCAATGGTTATTTAAAAACACAAGATATTAAATCTTGTCTTCATGAAGGAACAAATTTAGCTTCGCAAGTTATTCAAATTTTGGGGGCAAGGTTAGAAACAAAAAATAATTAATTATCTGTAAAAACTTTCTTTTTCTTTCTTGTAAAACTGCCTTTGCCTTTTTTTGGTTTAACAATTCTCTTTTTATACTTAGCCTGAGTAAGTTCTTTAGCAAAAACATTTCGTTTTTTCATATATAGTAACCCTTGTCACTAATACGAATAAAATTATCGTCATTAAATTTATCACTAATTTTTTTCCTTAAACGATAAATATGTGTTTCTAATGTATGGGTTTCACTTTTACTCGAATAATTCCAGATTAAATTAATAAGTTGTCCTTTATTTAATGGTACTTTTTTCTCATTAAGTAATTCAATCAATTTTGTCTCCTTTTCAGTTAATTGAAGCTGCATCTTATTTTTAATCAATATACGAGAATTAACATCTAATAAGTAATTCTTTACCTTTATTTCTGCATTAGCAACAAACTTTTTAGCTATTAAATTTTTGAGTATCAGTTTTTGAAATTCAAAAATATCGCAAGGAACGTTTATACTCGCATATTTTACATTTTTATCATCACTAACTTTAAGAACAATAATATTATTATTTGTAAGATTAATTTTTTTTAAAGTTTCTAATAATAAAATATAGATCGAATTGCTGCTTGCTTCTTTAAAATCTTTAATATTTTGAATTTTATAGTCAAACTCGAAAAAAGATTTTAATTCCTCAAACGTTCTGGTAAAATTATCATCACCTAGAAAAACTAAATTTTGATGCATATTTACGTTCATAAAAATAAAATTACTTATACAAATTATAAAGGAAAATGTGCGATTGGTAAAAGAGGTATTTCGAAGAATAAAGTGGAAGGTGATTTAAAAACACCTAAAGGCTCTTTTAATCTAGAGTATATATTGTATAGAAAAGATCGCATAGGGCAGATCAAAACAAGTCTTAAAAAAAAGATCATAAGAAGAAATATGGTATGGTGTGATGATCCGTTGTCAAAATATTACAATCAATTAGTAAAACTACCTTTCAAATTTTCTGCTGAAAAATTATTTAGAAAAGATAATTCTTACGATGTAATTATTGTGGTAAACTTTAATCGAAAAAAAATTAAGAAAAACAAAGGTAGTGCCATCTTCATTCATCTAGCCAAAAAGAATTATAAACCGACTAAAGGTTGTGTTGCTATTTCTAAACCTTTTATGTTGAGTCTAATCAGTTTGATCAACAAAAAAACAAAAATTATCATTAGGTAATTATACGGTCACCAAATAATACTGTTCCTAACCTAATAAAAGTTGCATCAAATTTTATTGCTTCAATATAATCAGAACTCATGCCCATGCTTAAATGGTTAAGATCAATTCTGTTAACTAAATCTTTCATAGCTTTAAAAGCCTTAGACGTATTTGAACTAGTTGATGGTATACACATTAAACCGATTATGGTTAGATTAGTTTCCTTTTTTATTTGTTGGTAAAAATCTAAAAGTATATCAGGATGAATTCCCGACTTTTGATCCTCAAAATCGATATTTATTTGAATAAAGTACTTACACCGCTTGTTTAATTCTTTTTCTGCATTATCTAATATTTTGGCTAATTTCATGTTATCTAGAGAGTGAATATAATCAAATAATTTTACAGCTTTTTTTGCTTTATTACTTTGTAGTTTCCCGATCATATGTAATTTAAAATTTTTATGTTTTGAAAAGAGTGGAGTCCATTTTTTTTCAGCTTCTTGGATTTTATTTTCACCATAATGAATATGACCTGCCTTTAACAAAGGCTCAAAATGCTGATAATTAAAAGTTTTGGTAACAGCAATTATTTCACTTGGGTTAGCGGGATTAATTTGTTGAATTTTTTCTTTTACTTTAGTTAAATTAGATAGAACTGAATAACTCATGCTACAAAATATTATAATTATTAATAATCCTAATGAAATCAATATCAAACGTATCAAACAATTAAAAGCAGAATTAATTTTAAGAGACTTTAAACAAATAAAATTTAAAGATGAAGTCACAGCTAAATTAAGAAAAAACAATATAAGATTTTTTGTTTATAATAATGCAAAACTGTTGTTTAAATATAAGACGAATTTACTATACATCTCTTCTTATAATCATTGCTCTTATAAGCATTTAAAATTAGTTAATAAGAAAATATTTATACTGGGCGGAGCTCATAATTCGGTTGAGATAAATAGAAAAATCAATCAAGGATGTGATGCTATTCTGCTTTCAAGAGTGTTCAAAACTAAAGCAAAAAAAGGTTTTTTAGATATTAATAAATTCAATTATTTAGCAAACATTTATCCGGTTAATTTTTATGCACTCGGCGGAATAAACCAAAGGAATATTAAAAAAATTAAAAATAGCACAAGATCAAAGGGAATTTGTGTAATGTCCGCCTATAAAGATCTTCAGTTTAAATTTTAAATTAGGTAAAAAAAAGGCCGGTAAAAATTACCGGCCTTTTTAAATTTCTAAATACTTAAATTA
>Ga0255777_10001807_pt1 | contig 19754 bp, 13 predicted proteins | sample 101ome_15_FD_179975 | JGI IMG/M metagenome (GOLD analysis project Ga0255777, IMG submission 179975) | Coastal salt marsh microbial communities from the Groves Creek Marsh, Skidaway Island, Georgia - 101402AT metaG (version 2) | ecosystem: Environmental > Aquatic > Marine > Intertidal zone >... | reverse complement strand
CCAAGTATCAATCAAATATTCTTTTATATACATAACTATATTTACATAAAGATTATAAAATACACCGATAAATAATAGAAAGGACCACTATGAGCATACTAACTTTAACACCAGCAGCAGAGAAACAGATAGACCTTTTGAGCAAGGAGAACGATTGCTACGGCATTACTCTAAATATCAAAGGCGGTGGTTGTGCAGGTTTTGAGTACGATTGGGGAACCATTGCTACTCCTGAAGATTTAGAAGATGGCGATGAAGTGATAAAAACAACAAATGGATGTGCATTTGTTGTAGGTTCTCATAGTTTGATGTTCTTAATCGGAACAGAAGTAGATTATGTAAAAAGTTTGGTTGGAGCAAACTTTGAAATACGCAACCCAAATGCTCAAAGTGCATGTGGTTGTGGAGTTAGTGTAAACTTTGATATGGACAGTTTAGTACCACAGTTTTAAGGAAAAAATAAATGGCAAGAAAAGAAATTGATATCGGCATTGAGGGTAACGACGGTACAGGTGATAGTATACGTGAAAGTTTTCGTAAGGTAAACGACAACTTCCAAGAACTGTATGCTGTATTTGGCTTAGGCGGCAGTATCTCTTTTAAAAATATTGACGATACACCTGACAGTTATCTTGGTAATGCTGGCGGTGTTGCAGCAGTAAATCAAACTGAAACAGGTATTGGGTTTTACAAGTTCATCAGTGACGCATTAGACAATGCTGATACCAAAAGTGCTAATAGAATTAACAACAGTGTGGTTGTTGAATTTGATGATGTAGATCCGGCAACACCTGATCAAAGTGGTACAGTGAAAATTACAATACTGGATCCACACATTGAAAGAGATCCTGATCCAACACTTACTGCTCCTGTAGACTTTGGTGCAGTTGGCGCTTACAGTGACTTGATCAACACAAAACTGAGAAATACCAGTGGCACAGGTGATGATATAGATACATTGGTTACTCAATGGAATACTACACATGCTTTAAAAGATCCGATTACTGCCACAAATATCATTCCAAGCATTGGTTACAATGATGATACATATGTAAACATTTCTGGCGATACTATGACTGGTGCTCTTGAAGTGCCAGCAGGAGCTAGTGGCGCACAAGTTCCACGCACAGAAGAAGTTATTACAAGAGCAGGCAGCGAAGAAAACAGACGTATGCTTGACACACTGTATTTGTCAGACCATCCAAATCCAATCGAAGGCTTTGGTACTCCAAATGGCAAAGACGATTTACAGGCTGTAACAAAATTATATGTAGATACACAGGGTTTCAGCAGTGCTACAAACATTTATGTTGCAACCACAGGCGATGATAATCAAACCGGCACACCTGCAGGACAAGAAGGTAGAGCACCACAGTATGCATATGAAAGTATCAATGCAGCTATGTCTCGTGCTACAGAAATTATTGAATCTACTCCCTACGAACCAGGACCATATGTACAAACAATCACATATGACTTGCAATCTAAAAACACAACAATTAGCACAGTATCTGGATACACTGCATGGGGCGGCGGTATTGCAGCAGTAGCAAGTCCAATTGTTTCACAAAACATCATAGGACTTCAAGAAGAAGTAGAAGAATATGTAGCAACAACATATCCTGATCTAGAATATAATGTTAGTACTTGTAAAAGAGATATACAATTAATAATTGACAGTGTCAGACTTGATGTCCTAGCAGGACCAACTGTTAACTATCTTTCACGTTGGGCAGGACTTAGATACAACGCCAACCCAAGTGCTGTTAAAGCAAAAACAACACAATTAGACGCAACTGTTGATAGTATTGCTCTCGTGAAAAATAGAATTTTGTCTATTTTGTCAGACGAATTAACAATTGCCAGCGGTGATGCCGTATATGATGCATACCAAGATAGATTTAATAATGTGCTAGACATTATACAAGGCACACCAGTTGACTTAGAAAGTACAGGTACTGGTTACGTATTTGATTTCTTAAATGGCACATATGACAGTGTGGACCAGGGTATTGAAGGCAACAGTGATTTACGTGAAGGTAAACTTATTGTAGGTAAATCAAGTGGTGCAAAAGGTATTATCACAGACTATCGTAGAACAGCAACTGGTACAACCGATAGTATTACTGTAGATCTAGTTGAACCAATTGAATTTGAAACAGGTGAAGAACTAGAATACGGTAACTTAACACGCAATAACCAAGTTACAGTGCGTGTGGAATCGGGTATTTACTACGAGCATCTTCCAATCAAACTACCAGAAAACGTTAGTATCAAAGGTGATGAATTTAGACGAGTGGTTTTAAGACCAAAACCTGGCGTATCACAAAGTGTTTGGGCAAACACATACTTCTATAGAGATGCGGTAATTGATGACTTGCCGGCTGCCTATTCACCAATTAGTACCACAAGCGCAGTCGCAACTGACGCAAGTAGAAGTAATACAGGTTCGCCATATACAATTACAAGCAGTCAATGGTCGTCAAATGGTGCAGGTATTGATGCAGAATTTGAAGTGGCAGTTGATGCAGTAGGTGCAACAACTATTACAGTTACCAATGCAGGTGATGGATTTGTTGTAGGTGATACAATTACTATTGCTGACACTGCATTAGGTAGCGGTGGTGCTGCTGATGTAACATTTACTGTCACAGCAACAGGTGGCGGTACAACTTTTGTTCATCCAATCAGTGGCAAAAATGGTAAGTATGGTTATCATTATCTTGCTGATCCTAGTACACCAGTAAATGTAGGAAACTTTGGTACACTTAATCCGGGCAACTTTGATCAAGCAGCAAGATTGATTGAATTCAACAAATTGTTTATCATTGAAGAAACTATTGAATACATCAATGCTACCTATCCTACATTGGTTTACAATCAAGATAAATGTGAAAGAGACACTGGTTTAATTATTGACGGTATTATCAGTGACTTGAAGTCAGGTGGTAGAGAAGCTACGCTTACAAATCAAGGTGCATATTATGAAGGTGCTGTGAGTGGACAGGAAACAGAAACAGCAGCAGCAATTACAAACATTAAAGTAATTCTTGAACACGTTTTACTAAATGGCGATGTATCAAGCACATACACACCTTTGGGTACAGTTGATCAAATAACCGATGAAGATTACACTGCTGAAGCAGATTCATTAACAAATGCACAAGAACTTTGTGACTGTGTTGCATTTGCATTTAATGTAAGTTATAATCCTCCATTGAACAACAGCGAAATGGATGTGTTATTGTGTAACGATGGTACTATTGTTAGAAACATAACAGTGCAAAGACACGGCGGCTTTATGATGGTTCTGGATCCAGAAGGACAAATCCTAACAAGATCTCCTTACTGTCAGACAGGTTCTAGTTTCTCACAATCAAAAGGCACACGTAGAAACTTTGCAGGCGGATTGTTTATTGACGGTTATGCAGGTAACATGCCTGTTAGTGTTTCTGGTGTGAATAGTGCATTTAACATCGACGTTGTATCACCAGCAGGTGAAGGTTTGTTTGTGCGTAGACCTCCTACTCCGTTCCCATTCTTTTACAACGGCGGTAGATATCAGGTTAATACAATTACAAACTACAACAAAGCAACTGGTACTTGTACATTTGTGCTAGACGAAACAAGTAATGTTGCTGATAGAGTGATTAGAGAAATTGATGCTATTACACAGGCAAGTCCTGCTGAAATTACATTTACTGCAAATCATCCTTTCAATGATGGCGATAGAATTCAAATCAGTAACGTAAACGGTATGACAGAAATCAACGGTGATACAGTTTATGTTAAAAACACACTAAGTCCAGATACTGTAGAACTTTACACAGATTTAGCGTTGACTGCACCATACAGCACAGTAACCTACACAACCTATACAGGTGGCGGTAATGCTGTGAGTATTGCAGAAGGACAAGGTTGGACCAGTGGTACAGGTGTTGATATCTTTGTACAAAGTGGTGGTAACAGATCAATGCTTGCTAACGACTTTACACAAATCAACGATTTGGGATTTGGCTGTCTTGCTATCAATAACGCATTATCAGAACTTGTTAGTATGTTTACATATTACTGTCACACAGGTTATCTTGCAGCTGATGGCTCACAGATTCGTAGTATTGCTGGTAACAACAGTTACGGCTTCTTTGGACTAGTTGCCGAAGGTAGTGATCCAGATGAGATTGCAACAGATGTTCAACTTGGTGCTGATATGGTATTCCCTGCTAAAACATTTAGAGCAGATGGATACTTAGACTTTGCAGCAGCAGTTCCTAGCACAGGTACAATAACTGTAGGACAAACACTAACTCAAGGTTTGATTGAGCTTACGATTACAGGCATTACACAGGCTAATCCAGCAGTTGTTACCACAAGTGTAGCACACGGATTGTCAAATAGTGATTTTGTAACAATCAATGATGTTGTAGGTATGATAGAAATAAATGGATTGCAGTTCTATGTTGATACTGATGGTAGTGGTAGTGCCGGCGGCACATATACTACAAGTGAATTTGCATTATACACTGATAGTGCATTAACAACAACATATGACAGTACAACTAATACAGCATACAGTAGTGCAGGTGAAGCAGTGAGAGCAGCAAATGCCACAGGTATTGTTAGTTTCTTAGGTGAAGAAGATGCCAGTGGCGATCCTACAAGAATTTATGTACATAGCACATCAGGTGTGTTCAATACAACTGGAACTTGTACAACACCAACAGCAAGCACAGTAGGCATTCCTAACAACGTAGAAACACTTGATTTAGATGCACCAGAAGATTCGCTGTTTATGTATGCATATGACTTAGGTGGTTTCCCAAATAACATCAGTGAAGTAGAAGTATTCCACGATGTTAACCTATATCAACCTTATGAAATTACCAATGCAACTGATGCAGAATTTACAATTGGTGGATATCCGATTGAAGTAGATACAGCCGTAGGTGTAACCTATGGAGGTAGTGGTACCGGAGCCGTTTTACAAATCAGTAAAATACAAACTGGCGGTGGCACATATCAAGTTAGAGTAGATAATGCAGGAGACGGAAGTCCAGCAAGTTACGTAGCCACTGAAACTATCACTATCCCAGGAAACTTACTGGGTGGTGCAACTCCAGCAAACGATGCAACAGTAACAATTGATGATGCTGACGGCGGCTTGATTACGTCTGCAAGTGTTACTGGTACTCCTAGAGTTGACGATAGTACTCCTATTAAGAGTGGTATTGTTTGGAGATTTAACTTTGGTACTGGACTAGAAGGTACTGCTTCAAATGGTCTTCAACAGGATACACCACATGATACTAGACTGGTTGTTAGACACAAGCAAAACTTCTTAATGGATAGCTTCCCAGCAGAAGACTTGCCAGTACGTCCAAGTACAGCATTCCAGTTTATTGACGACACTAGAGATTACACATATCGTACAATTTCATTTAGTAACACAATTACAGACGGTGTCAGTGTTGGTACTGATCAACGTATGGTTACCTTTGACAGTAACTTTAGATACATTGATTTGACACTGGACAGAGGTGCAGCAAATGCGTTAGGTGATACAGAAAGTGCATTCTATGCGGCTGCAACAGTGAATCCAAATTACACAGATATTATGGCTGCACCTACTCCTGCACTAAGCGGTAGTATTACTATGGGTACTACGGCTGCTACAACAAGTACAGATGGTAGTAGATTCCTAGTTATCAGTGTATTAGACGAAACTGATGAGGAACGTATTCAAAACTATGATATGATCTTTACATGGGGTGGTAAAATACATCAAATTGATGGCTATGCAGTTTATGATTATCCAGCAGGATCAGGCACTAGAGAAGTAGGTGTTATTCAAATTTCAGATGTGTCAGGCAGTGATATTAACTTCCCAGCATTAAGTGGTAGTGCATACGGTGGATTGGGTCTAAGTGCTGAGATAACAGATGGACTTGTATTGAAAGCAGGTCTTGCAGAAGGCGAAAACGCAGAGATTACTGTTAATATTAGTACATGTCGTGCAACAGGACACGATATGCTAGACATTGGTGTTGGTGGTTACAATACTGCTAACTATCCAGAACGTATCTTTGGTGAACCGTTTGGTACAAGTGCAATCAGTACAAACGATGCTATTGACAGTGAAGGCTTCAACAGTGCAGCACAAGTACAAGAACGCAACAAAGGGCGTGTGTTTACTGTTATGACAGACCAAGATGGTTTCTTCCGTGTTGGTAGATTCTTTACAGTTGACCAAGGTACTGGTAGTGTTACATTTAACGCTGCACTTGTTCTCACAAACATCGATGGTATTGGTTTTAAACGTGGTGTGCGTGTAAATGAATTCTCAAACGATGCAACGTTTACAGATGCCAAAGGTGATGCAGTACCAACACAAACAGCAGTTGAAGGATATATCAACGCACGTTTAGGCAGAGACAGAAATGGTACAGCATTAACTACAGGATTAATTCCAACAGGCGGCGGATACATATTCAAACTAGGCGACACAATGGCTGGTACGCTGAACATGGGAAGTAATACACTAACTGGTCTTGCTAACCCAGATCCTGCACAGCCAACTGATGCTGTTAATATTCAGTACTTTGAAGATAACACAGACGAGATTAATGACATCGGTGACGTTACTATCACAGGAACAGGTACACCTGTACGTGGCAACTTGTTGGTATTTACAGGTACAGACCAAGATAGTGAAAACTGTGCTATCACCGGTGACATTGAAGTAACATACGACCCCCTAACACCTAACCAAATTGAAATTGGATTTACAGCAGGCAGTATCACAAACGATGACGTTGCTGCTGATGCTGCAATTGAACAAAGTAAATTGGATATGGTAATTGCTACAAGTAGAGCAGCAGCACCAACCGGCACACCAGCTGATATTCAGGCAGCAAGTGGACTAGCAAGTTTTGATAGTGCAAACTTCACAGTAACAGACGGATGGGTTAAAATCACAGACGGTGGTATTGCTAATGTTGAATTGGCAAACAGTACAATTACAATTGGTAGTACAGTTGTAAACTTAGGCGATACTATTACAAACCTAACTGGTATTGGCACAATTAATCACACTGGCGATATATTAGGCCCAGCAGGAAGCTCACCAGACAACGGTGTTAGCATTGGTAGCAGTGCAAACAGATACAACACTGTATGGGCAAGCACATTTAATGGTACTGCAACAGAAGCACTATATGCTGACTTGGCAGAAAACTACTTAGGTGATGCTGATTATGAACCAGGCACAGTGCTTGTATTTGGTGGCGATGCAGAAGTTACTGTGTGTAGTGCTAAAGGTCAAACCAGTGTTGCAGGTGTTGTAACAACTAACCCAGCACACTTGATGAACAGTGCATTAGAAGGTGATAATGTTGTAGGACTAGCATTACAAGGTAGAGTACCTTGTAAAGTTATAGGCACTGTTAAGAAAGGCGACATGCTGGTTACAAGTGCCGTACCAGGTTATGCGATAGTGAATAACTCCCCAGGCGTAGGACAAGTGCTTGGTAAAGCAGTTGGTACAAAAGACACCGAAGACAGAGGTGTTGTAGAGATTGTGGTAGGGAGAGTATAATGGCTAAGCAGGTTATCAACGTAGGATCAAGTGCAGGTGATGGTTCAGGAGATGCATTGCGTGATGCAATGATCAAAATCAATGCCAACTTTACAGAATTATATGAAGGTATTGTTGTACAAACTATTGTAGGCGAAAACGGAACAACACTAGTTGATATCAGCACAAACAGTGTAAATGCAAATGCATTGACTGGCACAGTGCCAACTGGTGTTGCTACCTGGGCAAACTTGGGTGGCAAGCCTACAAGTGTAGCAGGATTTGGCATTGCTGATGCATACACTATTGCACAAACTGATGCACAGATTGCCAGCGAGATTGATGATTTAAAAATATCATTAGCAGCAGATGGCGGTGACTTGAAAGGTAGTGTGTTTGCTGATGATAGCACACTGTTGGTAGATGGTGTAAATGGAACTATACCAGCAGCAAACTTATCAGGTGCATTACCTGCATTAGATGCCAGTTCTTTAACAAATATCGATGCTGCAAATATCACAGGCAGTTTATCTGGCGTAGCAGTATCTACAGCAGATATTACAGGCTACGGTGTATTCACAGGCACAGAAGAAGCATTTGCTACACTTACAGGTGCTACAGGAACAGTTGCACACGATTGTGACAACGGACACATCTTTTACCACACTACACCAGCAGCAGATTGGACTGCAAACTTTACCAACCTAGGACTCACAGCAGAATACGCTACTACATTGAGTATTGTTATTGATCAAGGTGCTACAGCATATATTCCAAGTGCAGTAGAAATAGGCGGTGTAGCACAAACACTTTTATGGCAAGGTGGCAGTGCTCCAAGTGGCACAGCAGATGGCACAGATGTAGTTGCATTTAGCATATTGAATGACGGTGGCACATATATTGTTATGGGACAGTTGGTAGGATTTAGTTGATGCCTTTCTTTAGTAGTTTTACAGGATCATTCTCAGGCGGTAGAAGAAGACCTATCAGTATAGGTGGCGGCGGTGGTGGCGGAGCCGTTTCTAGTGCTGATTTTTCTAGCACAACACTAACATATACACTAGATAACCCTAATCCTTATGCTGATAGTAATTCAGATCAGTTTGGTTACGTTGTGGCAATTTCTACTAATTATGCTATTGTTACTGCACCAGCCGAAGATGAGGCAGCCGGTAGTCAATCAGGCAAAGCATACATATTTGATTTATCAGATGGTTCATTACTTTATACATTAGACAATCCAAATGCTTATGACACAGCAGGAAGCGATTTCTTTGGTCGTGCCGCAGCAATTACCGATACTCATGCGATTGTAGGCACATATTTTGAAGATGACGCAAATGGAACCACTTCGGGTAAAGCATACATATTTGATTTATCAGATGGTTCATTACTTTATACATTAGACAATCCAAACCCTTATGGCACAAGTACAGATGATAGATTTGCTAATAGTGTTGCAATAAACGATTCATATGCCATTGTAGGGTCTCCGTATGAAGATGAGGCCGGAGGTGATGATTCAGGTAAAGCATATATCTATAACTTATCAGATGGTAGTTTAGCATACACACTGGATAATCCAAATGCTTATGACACCGTCGCAGGTGATAGATTTGGAGAAGCCGTAGCAATAAATAGTGGTTATGTAATAGTCGGTGCTTCAGGTGAAGACGATGCTGGCGGAACTTTTTCCGGAAAAGCCTATGTATTTGATTTGTCAGATGGATCACTAACATATACTTTAGATAATCCAAATGCATATAACACAAGTCAGGCAGATTTGTTTTCTCAAGCAGTGGCAATGAGTGAAAGTTATGCTATTGTAGGAGCATACACAGAAGATGACGCTGGTGGAACGACTTCGGGTAAAGCCTATGTATTTGATTTGTCAGATGGTAGTTTATTATACACACTGGATAATCCAAATGCATATGACACAAGTGCAAATGATAGATTTGCTAATAGTGTTGCAATAAACGATTCATATGCTATTGTTGGTGCTTATTTTGAAGACGATGCTGGCGGCACTCAATCAGGTAAAGCGTATATATTTGATTTATCGGATGGATCTTTGGTGAATACTTTAGATAATCCAAACGCATATAGCACAAGTGCAGGTGACTACTTTGGAATATCAGTGGGTATGGGCAGTGGCTATGTTATTGTTGGTGCTCGCGACGAAGATGATGCTGCCGGGACTGATTCAGGTAAAGCATATATTTTCCAAGGATCGTAAGAACAGATAAATATTAGAAAGAACAGGATTTAGAGAATGGCAAATAGAATTCCACTGGTTTTAGACCAAACTAACGGTAGATTGCAAGAACTACCAAACGGAGACGATTTAGATCTTTCTGGTAACGATATTGTAAATTTAACATCACTAACAACAACCTCAGGTATCACTGTAGGTGGTTCGTTAAATGTGTCAGGTACAGCAAATGCCGATGAAGTAAATGCTACAACAGGTAACTTTACTACCACTGAAGCAACAACAGTATTAACAACTAACCTTACAACAGGCAATTTGGCAATTACTACAAATACTTTTACAATTAATGGTAATCCACTAGCAGAAGTTGCATTTACAAACAGTTACAACGATTTGGACGATTTACCTGATGTTGCTGGCGCAGTTCAGTCTGACTGGGCAAGCAATGACCCATTAGATCCTGCATTTATTTTAAACAAACCTACTATTCCTGGTAACATTTTTGACTTGGGTATCTTTGATGGCACTGATGGACAGTTTTTGAAAACAGACGGAACTGGCAATGTGTTTTTCGCAGATTTGCCTGCTGCTCCTGGCGGCGGCGGTGCTGAAGCATTTACAGACTTGAGTGATGTTCCTAATGATTACACAGGTTTTGCAAACAACGTGCTACAAGTTAATGGCACAGAAAATGGATTGGTGTTTTTAAATCTCAATACTTTAAGTTTGACTAGTACTCAGGTAACCAATGCACTTGGCTTTACACCTTATGATTCTACAAACCCTGATGGTTATTTTAGAAGCGATGCAGACATTATCGGTGCGTTAGGATTTACACCGTACGATGGAACAACTAACCCAAATGGTTTCTTAACAGTTGAAAATGATAATCTACAAACTGTGACCAATAGAGGTGCCAGCACAACTAGTGTTATAGGCGTTGGCGGAATTAATGCTACAGGTAGTATTAGCATCACTGGCGGCGGAAACTTGAGCCTAGACGGAAATCTTGAATTTGCGCAAACCACTGGCAACATCACTATCGAAGGACAATCAGGAAGTAATATTAGAATTGGTGGTGCTTCAACTGTGTCAATCGGCGGTACAATTAGTTTAGAAAACAGTTTATCAAAATCTGCTAGTGCAGGTGGGGCAGTTACTTTAGGTACAAGTGCTGCAAGAGTAGACAATGTTTACTCAGCCGCTTTAAATTTATCTGGAGATGCTGATTTCACAGCCGCAGGTGTTTTAAGAGCAGCAAACGATTTAACTATAACATCAACCAGTGGTAAAGTTGTAATTCAAGGTTCAAAAGTTGAACCAGAAGCACCTGTTACATTATTTGGATATACTAGAACAGATCGAGATTCATTAACAGGTAATACAGCAGGTGATATTATTTACACCAGCGACGACAGAATTCCGCAAGTTTATGTTCCTGCTTATGACGGCACAAACAACACATGGGTTTCAATGGCAATGAGTTACGGTCCAGAGCCTAGTGTTGAAACTGTGTATCCAGGTATGCTTGCAGTATCAAATGGTGTAGATTGGGATCCAGAGTCTGACGGACAAGAACATCTTATGTGTTATCTAAACGGTGCGTTTGTTACAGTTATCTAAATTGTCATAAATACACACAACGGAGGGTATTATGACCATACAAAGAATTAACATAGGTAACGCAGCAAACGACGGAACAGGTGACGATCTCCGTGAAGCATTCATCAAGGTAAACGCAAACTTTCAAGAACTAGATTCAATAGCACTACAAACAGGTAATAACCTTGGTAGTGCTGGTGCTAGAGTTTTTGCTAGTCAAGTAGACAATATTTTAAACTTTAGACGTTTGGTTTCAGGTACTAATATTGTTCTTACTGAATTAGATAACACAATTGTTGTAGACGGTACTGTTCCTGATCAGAGTTATACTATTACCACAGACGCAGGCAACATTATAGCAGGCAATGGTACACCTTATGCTATTTACGGTGGCAGAGGCACAACCGTTAGTGCAGACAATGGTGCAAGTCCGATACCAGAGATTGTTATAGAAAGTGGGTTGTTTGATGATGCTTCTCCGCAACTATCTGCAGGATTAGATGCAAATAACCAAAATATTACCGCAGTTAATAATTTAAGTGTAATCAGCACACTAAGTGGCACAATACAAGTGCAAGGCGATGCTGATATAGTCAATTTAAAACCTACCAATATTAAAACCACCGGTAGTTCAACTATAAACTACGAAAACAACCTTGGAAGATTTTTAGGGTTTGATTTTGGTCCTATTGACAATGTATTTGAAGGGCAGTTACAATTTATTATGGGAACCACACCAATTGATTTAGGAACATTTGCAAGTCCAAGTCCTGGCAATATTGACGGTGGATCTATTTTATAAGGAGACACTATGGCACTACCTGAATGGACAGTGACTAACAACCATAATTTAGGAACGTTTACAGAAAATGTAACTATAGATTTGCCATTGCCTCTAGCATCAACAGAGGGAGTGACAACAACTGTACTAGGACGACAAGGTTTGCCCGCAGGGTTGCGTTTAGCAGACAACGCTATTGTTGGTACTCCACAAGAAGTTTCAAAACTTACTGTATTCAAGTTTGTTATACGTGCGTCAAACAGTGATGGCATACTTGACAGAACATTTACAATGACCATTGAAGGTGTTGATGCTCCAGAATGGGTAACAGCAGAAGGATTATTACCTATTGGTCCAAATCAAGTTTACTTTATACTTGATAGTAGTCCAATTGATTATCAGTTGTTGGTTAACGATCCTGATGTAAAAGCAGGTGAAGAACTAGAATATTTTATTGCAGACGGCGATGGTGAATTGCCTCCAGGTATTACATTAGAAAAAGATGGTAGAATACACGGTGTTGTAGATCCTTTACGTGCTTTAGATATTAACGATATTAGACTAGGTTATGATGCTGGTGCTTATAGTGCAAATGTTTTTGACTGGGGTGCAGAAACAGAAGAAGGTGTAAGCAGTTTATACTATGGTGATGTATCTTTTACAGGCTTAGAATTAATACGTCCTCCTAAAAAATTAAACAGAAGATATGAATTTTATGTAAGTGTAGCAGATGATGCAACAATTGAAAAAAGATTTTTTGAAATCTATGTTATCAGCGACGAATTTACTAGAGCAGATAACACTATTATGCAGGCCGACACTGGCATCTTTACAGCAGACTTAACTTATATTAGAAATCCAATTTGGATTACTCCTAGCGACTTAGGTGTACGTAGAGCAAACAATTATCAAACCATATTCTTAGAAACACTGAAACAGCCTGATGTTACAGGTGCTATTAGATACGTTTTTAAACAAACAAACCCAGGTCAATACAAACTTAAAACAACAGGAGAAGTTGTTAGAGGATTTTATGAACTTAGTGGCATATTACCAAACTTTGTTAAAAGCAACAGAGGTCCATTAAGTGTTGATGATGATTTCCAGCCTGATCCAATACGTCCTGAAGAGTTTACAACTGTTGTTCCTGAAACTACAAGTATACTACCACCTGGATTAGAATTAGATAATGCCAGCGGAGAACTAGCAGGCATTGTACCTTATCAGCCAGCAGTTACAAAAGAATACAAGTTTACAGTAGGTGCTTTTAGATACGATGAAGATAAAGGATTGGTTACAGTCTTTGCAACTTACTACGAAGATCAACTAGCAGGCTCACGTGTAATCAAAGTTGGTAAACTTCCAACAGGACAACAGGATCAAATTGATGATCTAGGAGATTTGGTAGATCAAGAAGTTGAAATAGAAGGCAGACGCTATACTATTACAGCAGTATCAAATACAAACCCTGACTATGACGAAATTACACTAGATAAAAATCTCGAACCATTGTACAGTTTAGATAGCCTTACACTGGTTGAACAAGCAAACAGTGGACAAAACTATTTTCTTGTAAATCAAATTCCTGATAATCAAAGACAAACATACAAAGGTAAAGTATTCAACTGGTCAGCAACTGAAATAAACAAAATCAACGAAATATATCCATACATTAGATATAGTGTAACACCAAAAACTTCACAATACGTAGAAGTAAGACACGATATTGTTCCTTTTGACACAGACTTTGAAACCAGTGTTGCTGATTATTTAACAGGTATTACAAAACGTGAAGCATATGTAACAACTACAACTGATGGTACAGGTGTAACCAGTGTGCAAATTGATGTTGCTACAAGTTCGTCAACAAACAACAGTTCGTTTATACAAAGTTTATTTCACACCGAAGACAGTACAAATGTAAGTGTAACAAACGTAACTCAGTTTGATCGTGTTAGATTGGGAAATAACTTACAAAGAACACTAGCAGATGGCCGTGTTCTAAACTTTGGTGCATTTAGATTAGGGTATTTTACAAAAACATTCAGTGTTCTTGAAACTGATCTAGTTGAAAGTTTAAAAACATTTGATATCAAAATACTAGGTGAAGTTGATAGTACTATTACATGGGTTACACCAAATGATCTTGGAACATTAAAAACCAATATTATCAGTAACCTGGCAGTAAAAGCAACTACTACTTTACAGGGTGCAACTGTAAAATATGATTTAATTTCAGGACATTTGCCATTTGGTTTAACACTTAAAGAAAATGGCGAAATAGTAGGTAGAATGCCTAGTGTTGGTACAACAGAAGCACCAGGTGTTACAAAAATTGATAACAATAGTACTACCTTTGATGGTAATACTTTAAGTTTTGATAGAGTGTTTAAATTCACAGTTTTAGCAAGAGACAGATTGGTGTATAGTGCTGTTCAAAAACAATTTACCATAACAATTGACAGCAGCGATACAACCAGTTATAGTAACTTGTATATGAAACCTTACTTGAAGTCTGATCAAAGAAACATGGTCAGCGAGTTAATGAACAACGTAGACATATTTGATCCTCGTGTAGTATACAGGCCAAACGATCCTGAATTTGGTTTACAAAAAGAATTAAGAAGTTTGGTTTTTGCAGGTTTAGAAACTAGAGAAATTGATTATTACGTAGGTGCAGTAGCAACTAACCATAAACGCAAATCATACAACTTTGGCGAAATTAAAACTGCTGAAGCACGTTTGCCAGGATCAAGTGATTCTGTTTACGAAGTTGTTTACGTTGAACTTATAGACCCTGCAAGACCTACAGAAGGTAAAACAAGAGATAATTTTGTATTACCAAGTAAAAGTGCCAAACGTTTCACTGTAGATAGTATTGAGTTAGAACCAATTGACGATGTCAATGGCGGCGGTGTATCAGGAGTGTTCTTTTATATTTTATTAAAAAACAACACACAATTTGATTTAAACGTAGCAGATAGAAATCTACGTGTGCTATTAAACAGTGGTGCATTATACACTATTGATTTTGTTACCACTGTGGAAATACTTTTAAAAGATGGTAACGCTGTTACTATAGAACCTGTAGAAGTTTCTGATGCAGAAACTGTTACAGAATGGAGAAGATTTAGACCTACAAACACTACACTAAAAGCAGATAACTCAGCAGTAACAGTTAGTGAAGGTCAAGACAACAGACATTATATAAGCAATATTGATAATATGCGAGATAACTTGGATGCACTAGGTGTAAAAAGCAAAGAATTTTTACCGTTGTGGATGCAAACTGCACAACTACCTGTGCTTAATGAATTAGGTTATGTTTTTGCAGTGCCTTTGTGTTATGTTAAACCTGGCAATGCTGAAGAAATTAAAATTAAGTTACAAAATTATATTGAGTCAACTACCTTTGATTTCAAAAAAATTAACTATGACATCGATAGATACATAATTAATGGTACACTAGGTAGCAATGAAGACAAATATATTTTCTTCGCAAATTACGCTTACAATGTCTAATATACGATAAATAAATGTAGCAAAAGGATTAATCGATGGCAAGTAATATTAACACAACAAATTTAGATGCACTTTATCCAGTTGCTGGTATCGACAACGATAGCCAGGGATTTCGTGATAACTTTGCAACTATTAAAACAAATTTAGAAACAGCAAGTACTGAAATTACTGATTTACAGGCAGGTGTTGCTCGTATTGACGATAGCAATGACTTTAATGGTAATGTTATTCAAGATGCAACATTACGTGCAGTAACTCCATTGTTGAGCCAAACTTTTGCGGTTGGTGTACCAGTTAATCCTATTGATCCTGCTCAAACTGCTATTGATGTGAGTTTTAATGACGGTCATGTACATGATATTGATATTCTTGGTGATTCGTATTCAGTACTGAGCATTGCTCCAATTGATTTCCCTGCAAGTAGATATGGTGAAATGAGATTAGTCCTTTACAATGCTAGTTCTACAGTAGGTGTTCAGGTAACTATCGACGGTGGCAACGGAACTGTGTACACAGACGAAAATGCAGGTTGGAACAGCAATATTTGGACAGTAGATCCAAACGAGCGTGTTGTTATTGATTTGTTTAGTTTCAGTCAAGGCAATACAATTTATGCAAAATATGTAGGAACATTTAGTTAATGCATCCATTTATGGATAATCTAGAAGATTTCACTGATTCACAATTAGAAGAAAAGATTACCAAACTGAACAGAGTTTATTTTGTTACAGAAAATAACGATGTTCGTCAACAAATTATCTTGAGTTTAGATACATTAAAACTAGAACTCGAGGCACGTAGAGCCCGTCAGCGTCAACAAATGATAGAAGATTCAGACGATAACGGGCTTGACAACTTAATCAATGTATCGTAATATACATTTATGCTTATGAAAACTGATGATTTAGGTATCCCACGATTTACAAATCGCGATCTTATTGATATGATCTATAGTGGTCATGCGGATAAAGTCCATGTGGTGTTGTGTAACCCTACAGATGAAATAGACAAGTTCAACGCCGCTATGGAAGAACAAGGCTTTGACAAACTACAAAAGTATATTCCGCTAGATGTAGATCAAAAGACTTTTGACGGTGTATGTCAAAGTGAATGGTTTATGCCTGACAAATACAAAGAACTTGATGTTTATAGTTTTGTAATGAACAAAGCAGGTGACGATTTAGCAGAGTTAGAAAGAGTCGAAGAAGAACTTGCGCAATTTAAAGTACGAGGCATGACTAACTTACTACGTTACATGATCTATCTTGTAGACTTTATGCGTGAGAATAACATTGTATGGGGTGTAGGACGTGGATCTAGTGTAGCAAGTTATGTGTTGTACTTGATTGGTGTACATAGAATTGATAGTATCAAATACAATTTAGACTGGCGTGAATTCTTAAGATGAATGTTTATCTAGTTCAAGTAGTTGACGCCTATGGTCCTAACAAGTTTCTTCCACTAGCAATTGGATATCAATGGTGTTATGCAGACACAACCAATTATACATTAAAAGATGTGTTAATTGAAAAAATACCACCAGAAGAGTATGTTGCCACAATGGAAGATCCGTATATGGTTGCAATGAGCAGTTATATATGGAATTGGGAATATAATAAAAAATTAGCGAAACTAATCAAAGAACGTTTTCCAAAAACTATAATTATAACAGGTGGTCCACAAATTAGCAAACACGATCCTAATCTGTTTGATCGTGCACCGATGTTTGATGCTTTTATACACGGTGAAGGTGAAGAAGCGTTTCGTAGCATATTAGCAGGAGAAGATTGGAATACAATTCCTAATGTTCAAACTCCTACTAAGATGCCACGTCCTGCACAACGTAGAAAAGATATAAGTGCTATTCCTAGTCCTATACTTGAAGGATTCTACGAACCTATTATGGCAAAGTATCCCAAAGATACACTGTGGCAAGTAACTTGGGAAAGTTTACGTGGTTGTCCTTACCATTGTGCGTTCTGTGATATCGGAGATAGTTATTGGAATAAATTAACATTGTTTGATATGGAACGAGTTAAGGCAGAAATTGATTGGATGGGGCGTAACCGCATTGAATATGTAAGTGTGTGTGACAGCAATTGGGGTTTGCTTGAGCGTGATATTGACATAACTCAATATGTAATAGATACCAAAAAGAAATATGGATATCCTATGTGGTGGGATGCAACATGGGCAAAAAATAATGTTGACAGAAACTTTGACATTGCTATGATGAATAAGGCAGGTGGTGTAAACATATTCAAAGGTGTTACATTTGCTATGCAAAGTTTTAATGATGCTACACTGAAAGCCAGTGAACGTTTTAACATAAACGAAATACAAGTACAAGAATATCTAAACAGATATAAACAGGAGCATATTCCTACATACAGCGAACTAATTTGGCCTATGCCCGATGAAACATATTTTAGTTTAAAAAGAGGAATACAAAAACTTATAGACTTAGGGCAAGATAGTTTTTTAATGATACATCCACTGGTTATTACCGACAACGCTACAATGGGTAATAAACAGTATCAAGAAAAATATGGTATAGAAGTTAAGACTGTACCATTAGACACATATTATCTAAGTGCAGATGATTTGCAAAATTACATAGTAGAATATACAGATGCAGTTTATTCAACAAATACAGCCACATGGGACGATGTATTACGTGGACATATGTTTAGTTGGGTAAGTATCCTTATGTACTATTATGGATGGGGACATTACCTAGCAAAGTATATGCGTAAGCAAGGTGTAAAAGAAATAGATTTTTTTGAAAGCATGTTGTCTTGGATTGAAAAATCTAAAAACACTCTGTTACACAAAGAATATAAAGAAACACAACAACACATATACAATACTTTTCATAATAAACAATTTTGGGGAAGAAAAGTAAGAGGCGATACTGACATTTATTGGGAGTACAAAGGCGCCAGCAGTATTGTACTACATGATAATAAAGATATATTGCAAAACGAATTGACATGTTTTTTACAAGATGTATACGAATTAGAAGATGCGTATGATATTGTAAAATTAAACTTAGCAATGACTCGTGATAAAGATACACAATATCCAATAGTTGTTGAAAATAAATCTCATATTGCACATGATATGCTGGATATAAATAGTTCAGTTATTTTAATAGATCATCACGATGGTACAACAGTTGACGAAATGTGGTACAACAAAGCATATCATTGGGATAGAAAAAGTCGATACTGGCGTTGCACAGCATCAGCCGGTGATAAGTATTATGTAGTTAAAGGAGAATCAAATGGTTCAGAGATCACAAGGTCGTAAAACATACCGTACTGCAAACGGTAAACAAGTTGACCTTGATCTACTAATTAGCAGAAATGAGTTGACACCTGCTGTAGGAAATGCTAAAGTAAATGCAAGAGGTGACGAATTAGGACGTGGCGGACAAATTGTACGCAAACGTGAAGATGTAATGCGTGAGTACTATGAAAACAGTACTGGCATGAAAACTGAAAAAGTTGTACGTAAGACTGCAACACCTAATGTTCCAACTCCTGCTGAGCAAGCAGAATTTGAAGAAATAGATGCACAGTGGATTGAGGACGAAGACGGAAACTTCATTAGAAAAAACAAATAGAGGATTATATGGCGCAAAACTTAAACACTATTAATGGCACTTTACGTCCAATAGGAAAACGTGTAATTGTAAAAAACATGCACTTTGGTGAACAAAAAACAGCATCAGGATTGATCTTACGTGATGACAACGGTACATCAAGAGGTATCTATCCACGTTGGGGTCAAGTACATTCAAAAGGCCCAGAAAACACAGATGAATACAGTGTAGACGATTGGGTGTTAATTGAACACGGTCGCTGGACTCGCAGTATTAAACTTGATGAAGGCGAGGGCGAAGTAGAATTGCGCATGATCGATGAAGATGCAATTATTGCATTCAGTGACGAAAAGCCTGAAGGTGTTAATATTGGAATTGAGGACTAAATGACAAACCCATTTGCAGATATTGAACGCTTTGGCTCAGCGTGTGATCAAGAGCCATCAGAAGCAAA
>Ga0255777_10001806_pt1 | contig 19759 bp, 16 predicted proteins | sample 101ome_15_FD_179975 | JGI IMG/M metagenome (GOLD analysis project Ga0255777, IMG submission 179975) | Coastal salt marsh microbial communities from the Groves Creek Marsh, Skidaway Island, Georgia - 101402AT metaG (version 2) | ecosystem: Environmental > Aquatic > Marine > Intertidal zone >... | reverse complement strand
GTCGCTGGGCTTTCAGTTGTGGGGACTGGAATTAATATCCCCGAACCGGCGGCCCACCCTTCGGATTTATATCGAGGGTGATAACGGGGTCACTGTTGACGACTGCGCAACAGTCAGTCGGCACCTGGCGTCGGTGTTGGATGTGGAAGACCCCATTCAGGGAGAGTACACCCTCGAGGTGTCATCTCCGGGTATTGATCGGCTGTTGTTCGCGCCCGATCAATATACGTTGTATGTGGGTGAGCCAATAGAAGTACGGCTTAGATTTCCCTTTGAGGGAAGGCGTCGTTTTCGAGGTTGGCTGATGGGACTCGAGGGAGATGATGTTGTGGTTCGTATCGATGATCATGATTTCTTGTTACCCATGAAGCAGATCGATAAGGCAAGGGTTCAGCCAAGGCTGGACAGCAAAGGCGGTAAACAGGGCCAACCCAGTCAGGAAGGCCGGACAGGGTCGGAGTCTTGAAATTAGGCTATTGAAAGACAACGACCTTCCAGTGGTATCGAAGATGATGCTGAGAGAGAGAACATGAACAAAGAAATTTTGATGGTGGCAGAGGCGGTATCCAACGAGAAGGGTGTCTCGGAAGACATTATTTTCGAGGCGATCGAGCTCGCTCTCGCAACAGCGGCCAAGAAGCGCTACGACGAGGAAGCGGACATCGAAGTAACTATCGACAGGGAGAGCGGTGATTATGTCACTCATCGTCGCTGGCTGGTGGTGCCTGACTCTGAGCTCGCCTTGCTTGGCACCCAATTTACGACTGAAGAAGCGATCGAAGTCGATGCCAACCTGAAGCCCGGCGACGTTCATGTAGAAGTGATTGAGAATGTGGATTTTGGGCGTATCGCTGCCCAGACGGCCAAACAGGTTATTGTGCAGCGGGTGCGGGACGCTGAGCGGGCGCAAATCGTTGATCTTTACCGAAACCGGGTGGGCGAGTTACTGGCAGGTATTGTAAAGAAAGTTACCCGGGACAACATTATCGTGGACTTGGGAAACAACGCAGAAGGGCTGCTACCAAGAGGTGAACTCGTTGGGAGAGAGACCTTTCGTATCAACGATCGTGTTCGCGCGATCTTGAGCGAGATCAACACCGAATCTCGCGGTCCCCAACTGATCCTGTCTCGAGCGAGTCGCGAGATGTTGATCGAGCTTTTCAAAATCGAGGTTCCCGAGATCTCAGAGGGTGTCATCCAGATAAGAGCGGCCTCAAGAGACCCCGGCTCTCGCGCCAAAATTGCCGTCAAGACTGGCGACCAACGTATAGACCCAGTGGGTGCTTGTGTCGGTATGCGGGGTTCTCGCGTGCAAGCGGTCTCTAATGAGCTCGACAACGAGCGCGTTGATATCATTCTGTGGGACGACAACCCCGCGCAGTTGGTGATCAATGCGATGTCACCTGCTGAGGTTGAGTCGATTGTTGTTGATGAGGATAGCAACACCATGGAAGTGGCGGTTGCCGAGGACAATCTTGCACAGGCGATTGGGCGTGGGGGTCAAAATGTCAGGCTGGCCTCGGATCTGACCGGCTGGACTATTAACGTCATGAGCGTTGATGAGGCTGCAGATAAGCAGGAGGCGGAAGCGGTTCAGGTTGTTGAGACGTTCATGAACGCTCTGGACGTGGATGAGGATGTTGCCGTCGTGCTGGTAGAGGAAGGTTTCACGACCCTTGAGGAAGTTGCCTACGTACCTCTTGAGGAGATGATGGGTATTGAAGGGTTCGATGAGGAGATTTCAGAAGAGCTTCGAGCCCGTGCAAAGGATGCCCTGCTGACCTTGGCAATTGCGTCAGAGGAGGAGCTTGACGTCGAGCCGGCGGAGGATCTTTTGACCATGGAAGGCATGGAGCGTCATCTTGCGTTTATTTTGGCGAGCCGAAGCATCGTGACCATGGAGGATCTTGCCGAGCAGGGTGTTGATGACATTCTTGATATCGAGGGCATGACTGAAGAGCGTGCCGCAGAGCTTATAATGACAGCGCGAGCCCCGTGGTTTGCGGAAGAGGAAAGCGCCTGAGTCGAGTCAGGCGCAATCTAACCACGCAACGCTTGACGGACCAGGAGTAACACATGGCGCAGACAGTAGAACAGCTAGCGAAGACGGTGGGAGCATCCGTCGACCGGTTGTTGTCGCAGATGAAAGATGCAGGGTTGCCCCATGCTGCAGCTGACGAGGTGGTGTCAGAGGAGGATAAGCAGACCCTGCTTGCTTCCTTGAAGAGAAGCCATGGAGAGAGCACCGCTGCACCCAAAAAAATCACTCTCAAGCGCAAGCAGGTCAGCACACTCAAGACCGGTAGCGGCAGTGCAGGGAAGCGTACGGTTAATGTTGAGGTACGGAAGAAGCGCACATATGTGAAGCGGGAGGAAATCGAGGAGGCCTCTGCGGAGCCGCGGATTGAGGAGTTTGCAGTTGAGACCGCTGAGGTGCCTGCGGTAGGTGGTAATGAACCGAGTACGGCCGGTGTTGCCGATGCTGGTGTTGATAACTTCGTTGAGGTTGACGAAGAAATCGATACCAATGACCCGGAGGTGCTGCGTCAACGTGCTGCCGCGCGTCGCAAGGCTGAGGAAGAAAACCGTCAGCGCGAGCTTGATGCTGCGGTGGAGGCACGAAAGCTGGAAGAGGCGCGCCAGATAGAGGAACAAAAGGCGCGAGCTGCTGATCGTCGCGCGGCACCAGGTGCGGCAGATCAAGACCGAAAGCCCAAGCGACTGCATGAAGCACCTGCGGCTCGGACGGGGCGTGATGATGCGGACAAGCGAAAGCCTGGGCGCGCGCGACTCGAACGGGGTTCTCTCGCAGGAGCTCGAGGCAAGCAGCGCGGCCACAATCTGTCACTCACAGATATTGAAGCGGCGGAGGCTGGTGTTGTGCGGCGGCGTGGTGGTAAACGCAAAAAGGCCCATGAAGAACACACCAAGCACGGCTTCGAGCAGCCAACCGAGAAAATTATTTATGACGTGAACTTGCCGGAAAATATTTCTGTGGGTGAGCTTTCCCAGCAGATGGCGGTGAAGGCAGGCGTGGTAATCAAGGAGCTGATGAAGCTCGGCGTCATGGCGACGATTAATCAGATGATCGATCAGGATACCGCGTCGTTGGTTGTAGAGGAGTTGGGTCACCGAGTCAAACTGGTAAGCGGTGACGAGATTGAGGAGCAGCTTGAAGAAACCATGGCCGAAAAGGAGGGCACGCCTGAGTCTCGCTCTCCAGTCGTGACCGTGATGGGCCACGTTGATCATGGTAAGACGTCATTGCTTGATTACATCAGGAAATCGCGAGTGGCCAGCGGTGAGGCTGGGGGTATTACCCAGCACATTGGCGCGTATCACGTTGAAACTGATCGCGGCATGATTACCTTCCTCGACACACCCGGTCACGCGGCCTTTACCTCGATGCGTGCAAGGGGTGCTAAGTCCACTGATATCGTTATTCTTGTTGTGGCAGCTGATGATGGCGTGATGCCACAAACTGAGGAAGCGATTCAGCATGCGCGGGCCGCGGAGGTGCCGCTGGTGGTTGCGGTTAATAAGATTGATAAGGAAGCGGCTGATCCTGATCGTGTGAAAAACGAGCTGGCGGCCAAAGAGGTCATCCCCGAGGATTGGGGTGGGGATACCCAGTTCATTCCGGTTTCGGCCCACACCGGCGATGGAATCGATGAGCTGCTGGATGCTCTCCTGTTGCAGGCCGAGCTTCTTGAGCTGCAGGCTCCTGCCGACGTACCCGCTCAAGGGATCGTTATCGAATCCCGTCTTGATAAGGGACGCGGATCAGTAGCATCGCTTCTTATCCAGCAAGGTACCTTGAATCAGGGAGATATTGTCCTGGCCGGTCTCCAGTATGGTCGCGTTCGTGCCATGCTGGACGAAAATGGCGAGCAAATAAGTACTGCTGGTCCAAGTATTCCGGTGGAGATTCTCGGTCTCGACGGGACGCCTGATGCCGGTGATTCTTTTGTTGTCGTCGAGAGCGAAAAACGCGCTCGGGAAATTGCCGACTTCCGGGCTGAAAAACTGCGAACGAGCCGGCTGGCACGTCAGCAAGCGGCCAAGCTTGACAATATGTTTGAGTCAATGACTGCAGGGGACCGAAAGGTTCTCAATCTGGTCATCAAGGCAGACGTTCGGGGATCACTGGAAGCCCTTCAGGGATCACTCGCCGACCTTGGTAACGATGAGGTGAAAGTGAATGTGGTGTCCGGCGGTGTGGGTGGACTGACCGAATCGGACGTGACCCTCGCCATGACATCCGAGGCTATCATTATTGGCTTCAATGTTCGCGCGGATTCGGGGGCCCGTCGTCTGGCCGAGCAGGAAGCCGTTGAAGTACGGTATTACAACGTTATTTACGATCTCATCGATGACGTCAAGGCTGCATTGAGTGGCATGCTATCCCCAGAGCTTCGGGAAGAAATTGTTGGCATCGCCGAGGTGCGGGATGTGTTCCGATCGCCAAAATTTGGCCTCATTGCTGGCTGTATGGTTACCGAGGGAACCGTTTTCCGCGCCAAGCCGATCCGGGTACTCAGAGACAATGTGGTTATCTACGAGGGCGAGCTAGAGTCTCTCCGGCGCTTCAAAGATGACGCAAATGAGGTCAGAAATGGCACCGAGTGCGGGATCGGGGTGAAGAACTATAACGACGTCAAAGTGGGCGATCTCATCGAAGTCTATGAAGTCAATGAAATTGCCCGAAGCCTCTAGTCATTATGGTCAAAGACTATAGTCGTACCGAGCGGGTCGGGGATCACCTACAGCAGGAGGTGGCAAGACTCGTTCAGCTCGAGTTGAGAGACCCTCGCTTGAAGCTTGTCAGCATAACGGGTGTCGATGTCAGTCGTGATCTCGCCCATGCGAAAGTGTTCTTCACCCAGCTTGGGGTTGATGACAAGGCTGAGGGTGCCAAGAGCGCCGAGGTCCTCAACCGGGCCGCCGGGTTTATCCGATCCGAGATAGCCCGAGGGTCGACCATGCGAACCGTTCCCAAGTTGCATTTCCGTTTTGATGAAAGTGTGGGTCGCGGGCGAGACATGGAGGCGCTGTTAAAAAGCGTTAAGTCTGCAGACGAATCTTTGTTTAATCAGTCCGATGACCCATCTCCAGCCGATTTAACGAGTCGCACCGAGCGAGACTGATTCATGGCACGGCGCAGGAAAGGCCGCGCTGTCAGTGGCATTCTCATTCTCGATAAACCCGCGGGCATGACCTCGAATGGCGCGCTACAGCAGGCCAAGCGATTGTTCAAGGCGGCAAAGGCGGGTCACACTGGAAGTCTCGATCCTCTGGCTACCGGTGTGCTTCCCATTTGTTTGGGCGAGGCAACCAAGTTTTCTCAGTACGTGCTTGATGCAGACAAGGGCTACGACGCAACCATCTCCCTGGGCATAGGCACCGATACTCTCGACGCCGAGGGGCAGGAGGTGGCGCGCGGGGATGCATCCCACCTGACTCGCGACCAAGTGAAAGCGACATTAGCTAATCTCAGAGGCCCCATATCCCAGCTTCCGCCGATGTACTCGGCGTTGAAACGAGATGGCCAGCCCTTGTACAAACTGGCCAGACAGGGTGTCGAGGTCGAGCGGAAACCTCGTGATGTGATCATTCATGAACTGAGTCTTCTGGACTATCGCGGTGGCACCACGACGGAAGTCGATGTCTCTATTCGCTGTAGCAAAGGGACTTACATCCGTAGTCTTGCCGAGAGCCTGGGTGAGTTGCTGAGTGTCCCTGCCCATATCAGTGTTCTCAGACGAACCGAGGCGGGTCCTTACACGCTGGCTGGCGTCTTGACTCTCGAGCAGCTCCAGGTGGTAGCTGAGGCGGGGGAGCAGGCCCTTGACCGCCTACTGGTGCCTATGGATACCCCTCTGATGGCATTAAACCGCGTGGATTTGGGGGAATCTGCGAGTTTTTACCTGAAACAGGGCCAGCCCGTGTTAGTGCCAAACGGCCCGCGAGATGGTATGGTGCGCGTCTACTCGGGGGGTGACACCTTCCTTGGCATTGGTGAAATGCTTGAGGACGGTCGTGTAGCGCCCAGGCGGTTAGTCAATTACTAGCCGCAGAGAGCGAGTCCCCAGCAAACCGGACCTGTCTGTAAACCTGCACGGACAGCGCCCGACTCAACAAGCAGGTTGGAGAACGTAACAATGGCACTTGATGCAGCCACTAAAGCTCAGATCGTAAAAGATTACCAACAGTCAGAGGGAGACACCGGTTCGCCGGAGGTTCAGGTTGCCCTGCTGACAGCAAACATCGAGCAATTGCAATCGCATTTCAAGGCTCACGCTCAGGATCATCATTCCCGGCGAGGCCTGATTCGTATGGTCAACCAGCGCAGAAAACTGCTGGATTACCTCAAAGGCAAAGACACCGGGCGCTATGCAGATTTGATTAAGCGTTTGGGTCTCCGTCGGTAACGACCTTATTTTTGGCCGGCTTTTGCCGGCCGTTTCATTTATTGGAGAAAGTCAGTGAGTGTAGTTAGAAAAACATTCCAGTACGGTGACCACGAGATCACTCTGGAGACAGGCCGGATCGCGCGCCAGGCAAGTGGTGCGGTGATGGTTTCAATGGGGAACACCAGCGTTTTATGTACTGTTGTTGCAAATCGATCGGCCAAGGCCGGTCAGGATTTCTTCCCCCTTTCCGTTCATTACATCGAAAAAACCTACTCGGTCGGCAAAATCCCTGGCGGATTTTTCAAACGAGAGGCGCGACCCAGTGAAAAAGAGACGTTGACGTCCCGCTTGATTGATCGTCCGATTCGTCCTCTTTTCCCCGATGGGTTCATGAATGAGGTGCAGGTGATGTGTACCGTCATGTCGGCGGATAAAGACACTGATCCGGATATCCCGGCGATGATTGGTACCTCAGCCGCACTTGCCATCTCGGGCTGTCCGTTCAATGGCCCTATTGGTGGTGCTCGCGTAGGTTTCAACGAGTCGCAGGGTTATGTCCTCAACCCCAGTTACAGCGCGTTGAAGGAAAGCAAGCTGGATATGGTTGTTGCCGGCACCGCAGACGCCGTTTTGATGGTGGAGTCAGAGGCTCAGGAGCTGACCGAAGATCAAATGCTGGGTGCCGTGCTGTTTGCGCATCAGGAAATGCAGACGGTTATCAAGGCGATTAACGAGCTGGTTGAAGAGGCCGGCAACCCTCGCTGGGAGTGGTCAGCAGCGCCGGTTAACGAAGAGTTAAAGGCGGCTGTAGAGGCTGAAGCAAAAGGGGCGCTGGGCGAAGCCTACCGAATTACAGAGAAGGCCGCGCGCTATGATCGCGTGGGAGAAATCCGGGATGCGGTTATTGAAAAGCTCGCGGTTGAAGGCGGCCCCGCACCTGAAGACGTGAAAGATCTCTTCAAGTCGCTGGAAAAGTCTATTGTTCGCCAGCGTATTATTAATGGAGAGGCGCGCATTGACGGTCGTGATAACCGCACGGTTCGTGCAATCTCCTGTGAGGTGGATGTGCTGACCAAGGCCCACGGATCCGCACTCTTTACTCGCGGTGAAACTCAGGCCATCGGTGCGGTCACTCTGGGATCGTCGAGAGATGCCCAAATCATCGACGCCCTTGAGGGGGAGCGACGGGATCCCTTTATGCTGCACTACAACTTCCCACCCTACTCAGTGGGTGAGGCAGGTCGTGTTGGTGCGACCGGTCGACGTGAAATTGGACACGGTCGCTTGGCGCGTCGCAGCTTGGCGGCGACCCTTCCCACCGAAGAAGAGTTTCCCTATACCGTTCGCGTGGTTTCAGAAATCACCGAATCCAATGGATCTAGCTCGATGGCATCGGTGTGCGTGGGCTCCCTCGCCTTAATGGCGGCTGGTGTCCCTGTGAAGGCGCCTGTCGCTGGAATTGCGATGGGTCTGGTTAAAGAGGGCAACCAGTTTGCTGTCCTGACTGACATTCTTGGTGATGAGGATCACTTAGGTGACATGGACTTCAAGGTGGCGGGTACAGCCAGTGGTGTCACTGCCCTACAAATGGACATCAAGATTGAAGGTATCAACGAGCAAATCATGGAGATTGCTCTCGAGCAGGCCATGCAAGCTCGCCTCCACATCCTTGGACAAATGAATGCGGTGCTCGATGCACCTCGCGAGATCGTGTCAGAAAATGCTCCAAGCATGGTTCAGATGAAAGTCGATTCCGACAAGATTCGCGACATCATCGGTAAAGGTGGCGCGACGATTCGTTCCATCACCGAAGAGTCAGGGGCAACCGTAGACATTGAGGATGATGGCACCGTCAAGGTGTTTGGTGTCACCAAAGAATCCCGCGATAAAGCGGTGGACATGATTATGGCCATTACCGCTGAGGCAGAAGTGGGCGAGATCTACGAGGGTACGGTTGCCCGTATCGTCGACTTCGGCGCTTTTGTGACCATTCTGCCCGGGAAAGACGGGTTGGTTCATATCTCCCAGATTGCTGAAGAGCGGGTGGAGAACGTCACTGACTATCTCTCCGAAGGCCAGCAGGTTCGGGTCAAGGTCCTCGACGTCGATCAGCGAGGCCGCATCAAGCTGTCTATGAAGGAAGTGGATGGTGGCGACGCTGGTGACTCAGCGCCCACCGAAAATGATGAGGCCGTCTCTGAGGACGCCTGACATTTCCCAGCACGAAAAAAGCCGCGGTCTCCGCGGCTTTTTTATGTCAAAAATTTAGCTGACCAAGCCGTTAAATAGGCGAGGGTGTGGCGTTCCTGAATCAGATCGCCCCGTGATTTGTGCCATAAGCGATGCGTTCATTTGCCTTGGCGGTTCTCGATAAGATGGTCGACGACGCCGGGATCTGCCAGGGTCGATGTATCTCCCAGATTGTCGATGTCTCCCTCGGCTATTTTGCGGAGAATCCGTCGCATGATCTTTCCTGAGCGGGTCTTGGGTAGGCCAGGCGCCCACTGGATGACATCGGGCTTGGCGATAGGGCCAATCTCGGAGACACAGAAATCGATAACTTCCTCGCGCAGGGCATCTGAAGGTTCGGTACCGGTCATGGGGGTGACGTAAGCGTAAATTCCCTGGCCCTTGATGTCATGAGGGAATCCGACCACCGCCGCTTCAGCGATTAGCTCATGTTCGGTAATGGCACTTTCAACCTCGGCGGTGCCCATTCGGTGACCTGAGACATTTAAAACATCATCAACTCGCCCGGTAATCCGATAGTACCCATCCGCGTCGCGAAGGGCGCCGTCACCCGTGAAGTAGTAGCCTTTGTAGGTGCTGAAGTAGGTTTCGATCATGCGCTGGTGGTCGCCATACACAGTGCGAATCTGGGCTGGCCAGGATCGTTTGATAGCGAGATAGCCCTGGGCTTCCCCGTCCAGCTCCTGCCCTTGCTCGTCCAGCAGGACCGGCTCCACGCCAAAGAAAGGAAAGCTGGCGAACCCCGGTTTGAGGGGGTGGGCGCCGGGGAGGGGGCTAATCATGACCCCACCGGTTTCTGTTTGCCACCAGGTATCGACGATCGGACAGCGGCCGTCACCCACCACTCGGTGATACCATTCCCAGGCTTCAGGATTGATGGGCTCGCCGACCGAGCCTATCAGTCGCAGGCTGCTTCGCTCATGTCGCGTGACCCAGTCATCGCCCTGAGCTTGCAGTGCCCGAATTGCGGTGGGTGCGGTGAAGAATAAATTTACTCGGTGTTTGTCCACGACCTGCCAAAACCGGCCCGCGTCGGGGTAGGTCGGAACTCCCTCAAATAATAGTGAAGTCGCTGCATTTGCCAGGGGGCCATAGACGATATAGGTGTGGCCAGTGACCCAGCCGACATCAGCGGTGCACCACCAAACCTCGCCCTCGCGGTAATCAAACACATACTTAAAGGACATCGCGGCTTGCAGAAGGTAGCCGCCGGTGGTGTGTAAGACACCTTTGGGTTTGCCTGTGGAGCCTGATGTGTAAAGAATGAAAAGCGGGTCTTCTGCATCCATAAGCTCCGGCTCACAGATGGTCGAGACCTCTGCGCAGGCTTGGTGGTACCAAACGTCCCGCTCGTTCTGCCAGGGGACTTCCGCCCCAGTCCTTGAGACGACAATGACGCTGTCGACAGAGGGACAGCCCGCGAGAGCAAGATCGACGTTATGCTTCAAGGGGATCGTCTTGCCGCCCCTCACTCCCTCGTCAGCAGTAATGACCAGACGACAGTCCGCATCCTGTATACGGGATTGAAGAGCCTCGGGTGAGAAGCCACCGAATACCACTGAGTGAATGGCGCCTATTCGCGCACATGCCAGCATCGCGTAAGCAGCCTCAGGAATCATCGGCATGTAGATACACACGCGGTCTCCCTTGCTCACTCCGCGGGATTTCAGCACGTTGGCAAGGCGGCAGACGTGATCTCCCAGTTCCTGATAGGTGATCGCTAGTTGATCTTCAGGGGAATCACCTTCCCACAACAGCGCAACCTGCTCTGCGCGTGCCGGCAGATGACGATCGATGCAGTTCACCGAAACATTCAGTTTTCCGTCGATAAACCAGCGGGCATCGCCTTTTTCAAAATCACAGGAACTGACAGATCTGAATGGGACTTCCCAGTTTAGGAATTCCTTGGCGCGCGCATCCCAAAAGGCATCCGGACTCTCTAGTGACTCCCGGTACCACTCGCGATAGCGTTCAGGTGATATGTGGCTTTCGCCAAAGGAATCTGGAATTGGATAGCAATCTTGCGTTGACATACTGACACTCATTGGACCTGTCAAAATGGGTGTTTAATCCTAATTCACTGTGTCATTGATGCAAGCACAATCTAACGTGCTGCCGCGGCGTGCAGTCATTTAATGGGCGTGTTGTCTGGCCTTTTAGCCGGGCGAATTTTTTCGCCTGTGGATGTCTACATGGGCTACCATCGAGCTTCTGGCGACCCAAAAAACCGATAACACGTGGGGATTTACCGTGACCACATTGACTCCAGAACAGCGCGCGCAATATTGGCGGCGTAACCGCAACCTGATGATCAAGCTGATGATGATCTGGTTTTTGGTGAGTTTTGTTTTTGGAATTCTGTTGGTAGACCAGCTAAACATGCTGCGAATAGGTGGCTACAAGCTGGGATTCTGGTTCGCCCAGCAGGGTTCAATTTTTGTTTTTATTGGCCTGATTTTCTACTACGTCAGCGCCATGCGTCGGCTCGATAAAGAATTTGGGCTGGACACCGAGTGATGGATCTCACTCAAATCACCTATCTCGTCGTCGGGTGTAGTTTCGCGCTCTATATTGGCATCGCTATTTGGGCTCGGGCGGAATCAACCAAGGAATTTTATGTTGCAGGGGGTGGGGTCAATCCCGTCGCGAATGGCATGGCAACCGCGGCGGACTGGATGTCTGCTGCGTCATTCATCTCCATGGCTGGACTCATCGGGATGTCTTACAACGGGTATGGTGGATCGGTATTTCTGATGGGCTGGACCGGGGGCTACGTCATCCTTGCGATGCTGGTTGCGCCCTATCTCAGAAAGTACGGGAAATTTACGGTTCCCGAGTTTATCGGCGACCGGTATTACTCGGATGCCGCTCGCGTGGTCGCCGTGCTGTGTTTGGTACTTTGCTCGGTTACCTATGTCATTGGGCAAATGAAAGGAATTGGCGTGGCTTTCTCTCGGTTTTTGGAGACTGACTACGAAACCGGACTGTACACCGGCATGGTGATCGTCTTTTTCTACGCGGTTCTGGGTGGAATGAAGGGTATTACTTACACGCAGATTGCCCAGTACGTTGTGTTGATTACGGCGTATACCGTTCCAGCTATCTTCATAAGCTTTCAGTTGACTGGGCACCCCATACCCCAGCTCGGACTAGGGGCAACCCTGCAGGGAAGCGAGGTCTATCTTCTCGACAAGCTCGACCAGATTTTGGTGGATACAGGTTTTAAGGATTACACCACAACCGTTCGTTACAGCACCCTGAATATGGTGGCGTTTACGGCCTCTCTGATGATCGGAACAGCCGGATTACCTCATGTCATTATCCGGTTTTTTACAGTCCCAAAAGCCAGTGATGCCCGGCGTTCGGCAGGTTGGGCGCTTATTTTTATCGCGATTCTGTATACGACAGCGCCAGCGGTCGCAGCCATGGCGCGCTTGAACATCATGCAAACCATTGAGCCATCACCGGGGGCACACATGACCATCGCTGATCGACCGGCTTGGTTTGAAACCTGGGAGCGCACAGGGCTGCTCGGCATTGAAGACAAAAACGGGGATGGCAAGCTGCAGTATCTTGCTGACGCCGAGCGCAACGAGCTGGTGGTGCTCGATAACGATATTTTGGTTTTGGCAAATCCTGAAATCGCGCGACTGCCCAATTGGGTTATCGCTCTGGTTGCAGCAGGAGGGTTGGCGGCCGCGCTGTCCACGGCTGCAGGATTATTGTTGGCGATTTCCTCCGCGGTTTCCCATGACCTTTTAAAAGGGACTTTCATGCCATCAATCTCGGAGCGCGGTGAACTCAATGCATCCCGAGGTGCAATGGCGTTGGCGGTGTTTGGTGCCGGTTACCTGGGACTAAACCCCCCAGGCTTTGCCGCGGGTACGGTGGCCCTGGCTTTTGGTCTTGCTGCCTCATCTATTTTCCCGGCCTTGGTGATGGGTATCTTCTCGACGCGAATTACCCGAGAGGGTGCTATTGCCGGGATGCTTTGCGGGCTTTCACTAACCCTGTTCTACGTGTTCCAGCACAAGGGCGTGATGTTTGTGGCAGATTGGCGGTTTCTGACCCACTGGGGTGAGCGGTGGTTTTTTGGTATTGAGCCTAATGCCTTTGGCTGTGTTGGCGCTGCTCTCAACTTCCTTGTGGCGATCGCTGTCAGCAAAGTTACCCGAGAGCCGCCTGCGCCCATCCGTCGGTTAGTAGAGGAAATACGACTGCCATAGACGCCGCATCATGACTCTGCGTCGCGATGAGTGAAAAAAATTGATCGACAGGGAATGATAGGCAGGGTTAAGCGGTAAAGCGTTGAATTGATGCGGTCACTTTCAGGTGGCCGTGAATTGCGGAAAAGGAAAGGTTGTATGGCAAGTCCAAAAACAGTCTGGATAATCGCAACAGCGCCATTGCTGGTCGTCGTGCTTTGGTTGCTACTCGACTCTCCAAGCGAGGTGGTGGAGCAGAAGGCTCAGGAACCCCAAGCCCTTAGTTCATTTCCTCTCATGGAGCTCCCAAGCTGTCGTCAAGCGGGCGGACTATGTGGCCTCTACAATGGGGAATTCAAGGTTGCTTTCGCTATCACGCCGGACGGTCAGCTCCGCATATCGTCATCGCAATCTCTCGACTATGTGTTGGTGGGCTTGGCATCAGCTGGCGATCAAAAGCCCAATGTCGCACAGCCCGTTGATGTCGAGACCAGAGACCGATGGGTGTTCAACTTTGGGGTTGTCCCGGAGTCAACAGACAGGCTTCGACTGGTGACTGTCGTCGATGAGACCAGCTGGTTTGGAGAGGCCTCATTGATCTTTATGAGCCCCGGCAACTAGCCGGTATTGAGCGCAATATTGTCGATCAAGCGCGTGGTTCCAAGGCGGGCAGCGCCAAAGATGGCAATGTCTTTATCCGTCTCAGTGGCCTTAATCAAGTCGGTCGAACGCCTGATTTCGACATAGTCAGGCGCAAACCCAGCTTGCTCAAGCGTTGTCAGAGCACTTTCTTCAATAGCTAGATACTCGCGAGAGCCGTTCTTAATTGCCTCGGCAGCCGCGGAGAGGCTTTGGTAAAGGGCCGGGGCTATCGCTCTTTGGTACTCGTTCAAATAGGTGTTTCGAGAGCTCATGGCGAGACCATCTGCTTCTCTTGTGGTTGGGTGGCCGATGACTCTGACTGGAAGCGCCAAATCGGCGACTAGTCGTTTGATGATCAACAGCTGCTGAAGGTCTTTTTGGCCAAATACGGCTGTATCGGGACTCACCATGTTTAGCAGTTTGCAGACCACCGTGGACACGCCATCAAAATGACCGGGCCTGGAGGCGCCACACAGCACCGTGGTGAGGTCGGGAACCAGTACCTTTGTTTGCGCGTCAAGGCCAAGCGGATACATGATCTCGGGGGAGGGCGTGAACACCACGTCCGTATCCAGCTGCTCTAATTGCTGAAGATCGTCCTCCAGCATTCGTGGATAGGCATCGAGATCCTCATTAGCACCAAATTGCAGTGGATTGATGAAGATGGATACCACGACCACGTCGGCAACGGATTTGGCGTGGCGCACCAGTGACAGATGACCTTCATGTAATCCGCCCATGGTGGGGACAAAGCCAACGGTTTTTCCCTGAGCTCGCATATTGTCGAGCTGATCACGCAATACCCCGGGCTGATCGAAGACCTTCACGGATAAATCTTGGTTAGGTATAGGTGTGTTCTTCGCGGGGGTAAGCGCCGGTTTTAACGGCACTTACGAAGGCTGCGAGAGCGCCTTGAATGGTCTCTGCCCCGGTCATGAAGTTCTCGACAAATTTTGGCGGGTTCTCGGTCATTCCCAGCATGTCGTGCAAGACAAGGACTTGGGCATCGGTTCCCGAGCCGGCCCCTATACCAATGACCGGGATATCAAGCTTCGAGCTGATGTCTGCGGCGAGGTGAGCGGGAATACACTCAAGCACCAGAAGACTGGCCCCGGCATCCTGAATTTCCACGGCGTCCGCCAAGATCGACTTGGCTTCCTTGGGGGTTCTGCCCTGCACGCGGTAGCCACCAAACACGTTGACAGATTGTGGAGTCAAACCGAGGTGGGCGCACACGGGGATTCCTCTCTCGACCAGTTGGTGAATACTGTCACTGAGCCAAACACCGCCTTCCATCTTCACCATTTGAGCGCCCGCCTGCATCAGTAACATGCCTGAGCGTAGCGCTTTTTCGGTCGTGTCGTAGCTCATGAAGGGCAGGTCCGCCACTACCAGAGAATGAGGCCGGCCCCGGCACACGCAATCAGTGTGATACGCCATGTCCTCTATGGTTACGGGGATAGTGTTGTCATGTCCCTGAAGCACCATGCCAAGGGAGTCGCCAACCAGAATGGTCTCAGCGCCTGCCTCACTGATTAATCGTGAGAACGTGGAATCATAGGCGGTCATCATGACAAACTTTTCACGCTCGGCTTTCATCTTGTTGAGCGTGCTGATTGTTATCCGCTTATCCATCGCTGTGGTCCAAACCTCTGTACTCCAGTGGGGTTGTCTGCCGTGACTCAGCCGAAAAATGTGGGATTGAAGTAGTGGCGGCCACTTTTAATATCCAGCAAGTAGTCGACTAATTGTAAAAAATCCCGGTCTCCTCGGGAGAGGTCAATTTCATTGGCGTTAACAATTAATAACGGAGCCGCATCGTAGTAGAGAAAGAACTCGCTGTACACCTCGTTAATCTGCTCCAGGTACCCCTTCTCGATCTGCCGCTCGCTCGCAATCCCCCTTCGCTCAATACGATCCAGAAGTCGATCCGGGCTCGCTTGCAAGTAGATGACCAGATCCGGGGTCGGTGCATCGATGATCAGCTGTTGATAGACCCTTTCGTATAGCTGGAATTCATCAGCATCAAGATTGATTCTCGCAAACAGGGGGTCCTTTTCGATTAGGAAGTCGGATACTCGCACAGGCTCAAAAATGTCCTGTTGCTTGAGATCCCCTATTTTTTGAGTGCGCTGGAATAAGAAAAATAGCTGGGTTGCGAGAGCGGCCTGTTTTCTATTCTGATAGAAGCGGTCGAGAAAAGGGTTTTCGTGGGCGTCCTCAAGAAGGATTTGGTAGTTAAATACCTCCGCCAGTCGTTTCGCCAGGGTGGTTTTGCCCACGCCTATCGGGCCTTCGACCGCAATGTAGCCCGGGGGAGTTCGACCTTTTAAATCGAATACCAGTCGGCCCTCACTCGCGGTCTCTCCATTGTTAACAAGCTGTTCCAGAGTACACCTCAGTTTTCAAGTTGATCTGAGTGGCAGTGACAGACTGGTCCTTAAGTCGAGATAGTAATGTAGCAATATCGCCTCCATTAGGCACCACAAAATCTGGTCCTACGAGGTCAGCTAGAGGTTGCAGCACGAACGCCCGCTGGCACATCCCCGGGTGGGGCAGTTGCAATGACGCTGTATCCACGTGGGCTTCCTCATAGAGCAGCAGATCCAGATCAATACAACGCTCTCCCCAATGCCTGACTCGATTCCTGCCCATCGTGTTTTCGATTTCTTGCAATCGTCGTAGCAGAGCTTCCGGTTCCAGAGCCGTTTTCATGTGAGCACAGGCATTTAGAAAATCTGGTTGATCTTGCGGCCCCATGGGGGCGGAGCGATAGACCTTGGACAGGTCAAGCAGAATTGAGCCTTTGAGTGATGCCAGATGCCTGCAGGCAGCGATGAGCTGGTCTGCTGGTTGCTCAATGTTGGCGCCCAACCCAATGAAAGCGTCTTTCATGAATCTGGTTTTCGCCGTCGCGGTCGTCTACGGTTGAAGTTTTGTCTGTCATCCGCGGGTTTGGCGCTGCCGACCAAATCGGGATACAGGCGCTGTTGTTCGGTCCAGAAGGAGACCGCTGACTCAACTCCATGCCCTGCTTCAGCTCGGAGTAAGAGGAGGTCATAGGCAGCACGAAAGCGGCGGCCCGAGAGAGTGTCCTTGAGGCGGCGCTTTTGCTGTCGCTCCAATCTCACCTGGAGCTCCCAGATTTCGCGCATTGGGATGGAGAAGCGCTTTGGTATAGACATGCTTTGGCAGGTCTCTGCAGTGACCTGCTGCCCCGCGCTGTTAATTGCCTGTGAAGGAGGCATATCCCTCAAGCTAAGTTGGCTCGCCCGGGTTTTAACGGCAGGCCATAACAGGGCTGCCAGTAGAAAGGCCGGGGTCACGGGACGTCCATCCTTAACTCGCTGATCTGTGTTGGCCATGGCCATCGACACCATGTCCTTGAAGCTGGGGTCTTTCGTTATTGCTTCTGCCGCCGAGGGACACAAGGCCGAGAGAAGGTCGTGATCGAGCAGCATATGAAAGGTCGGATTACCGTGACCTGCCATGAAGAGCTTCAAAAATTCGTCGAATAGTCGTGCAGCGGGAATCTCCTCAAGCAGCGGCGCGCATTCTCGGATTGCTTCTTTTGTTTTGGGCTCAATATCAAAGTTGAGTTTCGCGGCAAACCGGATAACCCGGAGCATGCGAACAGGATCCTCACGATAACGCGCTGTCGGGTCACCAATGATGCGAATCAGACGTGCATCTAAATCCTCGCAACCGGCTAATTGGTCAAGGACGACTTCCTTGCCTGGATCGTAGTACATCGCGTTGATCGTCAGATCCCGCCTCGCGGTGTCCTCTTCCAGCGTCCCATAGACGTTGTCGCGCAGTAACAGGCCTTTATCGGACTGTCGACTTGTGGCGGGCTGGGCGTCATCGCTGCCGTGTGGCCCGCGATAGGTTGTGACCTCGATGATTTCCCTTCCGTCTCGGACATGCACTATCTGAAAGCGGCGACCAATAATGCGCGAGCTACGAAACAACTCTTTTATCTGTTCGGGGGTGGCGTTAGTAGCGACGTCAAAATCCTTGGGATGTGCTCCAAGCAGGAGATCTCTCACAGCGCCACCCACGATGTAGGCCTCGTATCCTGCACCTTGGAGTCGCTGCGTTACGCGGATAGCAGCGCGGCTGATCAGATTGGGATCGATTGCGTGGTTCGCCTTGGGGATGGCTGGCAAGATGCGCCCTCGGTAAAACAGCGGTGGCTGGAGTTTACTATCTCCACAGCGTGCCGTGTCGTCTGAGTTGGACGAAAAATGAAATGCCACAAACAAACATGGGGAAGTTTCCTTCCCCATCCAGGTCCGTTTGCATTTTTTATTGTTCTTGGGCCGCTTATTGTTATTTTGGCTCTGAACAAAACTTGTGCAGATGCCATGCCAGAAAGACAATAGTTAGCAAAATCAATAATTTACCGTCTGAACAGGCTCTGTTTAGTTTAGCGGCGCTCGAAAAGTGTTACTTATTCACACCAAGCTGTTACTTTTTTGCTCAGCGGGAAGCCTGCTATGCCGATCTTTGGCCAGGTGCTTTCGCCCTGGGGAGGTTGAAGCGCTGCCGTCGCTCCCACAGGCATTTTCGGCTGATCCCGAGCTTTTGGGCCAGTTCGGTCTCGCTCATCGCTTCCTGGTGCTCGAGTACAAAGCGCTGGAAATAGTCCTCCAGTGACAGCTCAGTCTCGCTGTCCATCTCTCTGTCCTGTTGTTCTGCCGCTAGCGGGTACGTGTCCTCTGCTGGATTGCCCTCAAGCCTGTCGATAGCGGCAGTGGGTAAACCCAGATCACGTATCTCTATTTCACGGCCCTCGGCCATGATGACCCCCCGGTCTATGGCGTGCTCGAGTTCTCTCACGTTACCAGGCCACCGATACTGGGTGATAAAAGAAAGTGAGCGATCACTTATCTTTTTATCCTTGCCAAAATTGCGTTGATTCGCCGCATCGGTAAACCACATTGCCATCGCAGGGAGGTCGTCCCCCCGCTCCCTGAGAGGCGGTACATTCAGTCTCAATGCATTAATCCGGTAATACAGATCCCGACGAAACTCGTTAGTGTCTGCCAAAGCGGCGAGGTCCCGGTGGGTAGCACAGATCAGGCGCACATCTACCTGTCGGGTTGTCACCGAGCCTATCCGCCGTATCTCGCCCTCCTGAATAAAGCGCAAAAGTCGTGCCTGAGCTGCCAGCGGGAGTTCGCCGATTTCGTCGAGAAAGAGGGTGCCTCCGTCGGCCGCTTCAATCAGGCCTATTCGATTTGCGTTAGCCCCGGTAAAAGCGCCTTTTTCGTAGCCAAATAGTTCAGATTCAATCAGCGTATCCGGGATGGCAGCGCAGTTCACCACGATCAGGGGTCGATCGCGCCGGGGGCTTGATTCGTGCACTTGTTTGGCCGTGATTTCCTTGCCGGTGCCCGTCTCACCACTGATCAGCACCGTTAAGTTGCTCACAGAGACCTTGAGTACGTCCCGTTGCAGTCGTGCCATGGATTCGCAAGACCCCTCGAAAAATGATCGTGAGTTTATTGTTTGGGTCGGTTGCTTTTCGTCGACTTTTGGAAAGTCAGCGATTGCTGTTCGCACAACGGTCAACAAGTCTTCCGCAGAGCATGGTTTGGCGAGGTAATCAACGGCGCCCAGCTTCATGGAGTCGACGGCGGAGCGCAGGCTCGCATAGTTGGTCATGACGACCACGGGGACGGGTTGGGCAAGTCGTATGAGCTCACTGCCGGCCATTCCAGGTAGCTTTAGCTCAGTGACGATGAGATCAAAGTCTGAGAGCGAAAATTTCTCCTCCGCCTCCAGCACGCTGGTCGCCTCAGCGACCTTGAAATCGTTACTTTCAAGGGCTTTTCGGAGGCTGTGTCGTTGTGAAGGCTCATCGTCTACCAAGAGAACGTGGGGCATAGCAGGATTCCTAATGATTGAGGTACTAGTTTGTTACCTTTCTACCCCAAAACAAAGACAAAAAGTAACAGTAACAAAATGGGTGGGAGTTATTGGGTGGGAATCCGGTCTCGATCCCAATGATCCAGCGCCCAAGCCTTGGCATCGCCGACTGACTTGCAGGCGCTGCTAGGGGCGGGTTGTCCAAGAGCGTTTAATGCTGCTCTGATGTTCAACAACGCCTCGCCGTCATTGAGTGCGAGTGCGCCGGTTTGCTTGCTAAGTTTGCTCCCGTCTGGGTGTCGTAGAACAGGGGTATGACCAAACTCTGGATCAGGCAATCCCAACATTTGCCTCAGGAACATTTGCCTGGGTGTC
>Ga0255777_10001799_pt1 | contig 19800 bp, 21 predicted proteins | sample 101ome_15_FD_179975 | JGI IMG/M metagenome (GOLD analysis project Ga0255777, IMG submission 179975) | Coastal salt marsh microbial communities from the Groves Creek Marsh, Skidaway Island, Georgia - 101402AT metaG (version 2) | ecosystem: Environmental > Aquatic > Marine > Intertidal zone >... | reverse complement strand
CATCGGATAACCACGGAAGGTCTCCTTTCCCGCCACTATTAAGATTAATGCGACCACGATCAGCAACCAATACTGCTTTTGTATGCATCCAATATCAGTGCTCAAGGCACACCTTGGCATCCCTTATGCATCTTTCATAATTGATGTCAGGAAGACGTCACTCCTGTTCCCTTAGGACATCATTGATACCCTCTGATGTCCTAAGGGTTTCTTAAGGCTCGTATGTGGGGACTCCCCAACCTCCAAAGACACCACAGTCAGAGGCAAAGCTGATAACTACTCCGCTGTTCACGATGAAATCATCGCTACAACCGGGATCGTCTGGGTTTCGGTACCACGATTGAACTAGCCCAAATTGTCCTTGATAAGCTCTGTGAGGTTGACCTAATTCATCAATCAACGTGCTGTGCTCAACGCCCATCCAAGTGCTCATGCGTTCCCCAGTCCCAGAGCAACCTACTGAGTAAAGAAGAATGAGGCCTAATAAAGCCTGCTTTAGACGTGTCATGGTATTTCGTCTCCTGTCTTCGGCCTCGACCCATCGGAGAGCCACGGAAGGTCTCCTTTCTCGCCATCGGAAAGGCTACTACTTTCACCATCAGTTTTGTATAAGTCCAACCGGCACATTCAATTGTTCCAGTTTGGATGCTTCACTAGGGATACAACAGATTAACCTACAACCGGTTTTATAAAGAGGAGACCTAACATGACAGAGAAATCAAAAGCGAAATGTGGATGCGGACGCTCACCGACCGGCTATTGCATTGGATGGCACTCACTAAGCGAAGAGGACTACCTTAAAAAGAAAGACGAATACGAAGAATCAGAGATTCAGTCTGAAGAAGATCAGGACTGATACGCTGCCTTGGCATCGCTTATGCATCTCTCATCCTTGATATCAGGAAGACGTCACTCCTGCGCCCCCTGGGACATCACTGATACCTCCTGATGTTCTAGGGGTTTCTTTTTTTGCCTTTACTATCAGGAATATTGCTCGGATTATTAATTGTCGTCGACCCGCTAGGTATCAATATGAAATTTGTCTTAGCCCTTTTTAGTCTTCTAATCATTACTCAACAGGCATTTGCTCTTAATCCCTGCAAAGCAGTAGAAAAACGGGACACTAATGGCGATCAGCGATTAGATGTAGGCGAATGGGATCAGGCCGACCATGTTTTCAAAAAAATTGACAGAAATAGCGACGGCTTTATCACAGCGACCGAATATGCGATGCGATGGACGGAAATGAATCGTGATTTCATAGTATCTGGCTGTGACCTCGACTCCGACTTTGACGTATTCGTAGCTCGCAAGAAAACTGAGACGGTGAACGTTAGAGAACCTCAGTCATTCAAAGGTCTGAAGTTTCAATTGGGTTTGCCTAAGGGGACTAATCAACATCCTGTCGTTATTTTGAGTCATGGTAGTGGCTCACCCACTTTTGTTTGGGAAAAATTCCTTAATCAATGGGGATTTGCAACCATTACGATGGATCACAACGCAACGCATGGGGGAAAGGCCTCCTCTTGGAAGGCAAGGGCAAAACATCGACAGGAAGACCTTCCATTAGCTCTTGAATATGTAAAAACCAATCCAGCTCTTGACGCTTCTGATATCTCCGTGATTGGCTTTTCAGTAGGAGCTGCATCCGTATTTGTAAGCGGTAAATACGATGTAGGACGAGCAATAGCTTTCTACCCTTACGGCGGAGGTTGTGATTCGTCTAAACAAATACCAGCCAAATTACTTTTGCTATTTGGAAGTCGAGATGGGGCTTATAACTACTGTTGGCGAGGCCGAGCCAAGGGCCTAGGCATAACCAAGGTCTACCCCGGTGCGTACCATGGGTTTGACGATCCAAGGGCCTCCGGTAACTGCAACAATCACGGTCGATATTCCCTATGCCTGAGGCACAACCCGGAAGCCTTTAAGCTAGCCCAAGAGGATCTCAAAGCCTTCCTTACTGAATAAATACTAATTGGCCTTCCCATGTATCGGAGTTACACGTAATCATATGAAACCAAGCGAATTCAAAGCCTGGAGAAAAGACTGCAAGTTGACTCAGGAGCAGGCAGCCAAAAAACTGGGTTTAAAAAAACGCACGATTCAATACTATGAAAAAGGCAAACGCGACGGGAAAGAATTTAAGATCCCAAAGACCACTGAGCTAGCGTGTTACGCTGTATCAGTCGGGATTGAACACTACTTCGGACCGGTCTCTCTCAATACCGAAGATTGATCACCTCACAGCCGAATCACATTCACTAATTGCTTCGGCTTTACGCCTAGCCATCGACGAACCAAAGTGCCGACCTCACGCTGAAGTTCGTTTCTCAGCGCATCGTCAGACTGCAGTGTTCGTGAATTCAATTCAGACAACAACTCTTCCACCGCATATTGAAGATCTCTCTGCAAAGATTCGGGATCTATCTCACCGGCTGGGACGCCCACAAATTGGATTTGAGGCTCAGTCACTAACCGGGCCTTTTGATCGAGCACCACAGTCAATGTCATCAAACCACCGTCTGCGAGCGCTCGACGCTCAGTGAGCGCACGGTGATTCAGCGGGACCAAACTCGAGCCCGACAATCCCAAGCGGCCAGTAGCGACCTTCGCAATCATGGTGGCTCCAGACGCGGCTAGGTGCAATACGTCACCATTCACCACTCGAGCAGAACCAATGCCTAATTCTGATGCTAATTCAGCATGTGCCGCCATATGTCGTTCCTCTCCATGTACCGGAATCACATGCTTAGGTCGCAATGCCCGATACATCCATCGAAGTTCATCTCGACAAGGATGACCTGACACATGAATCGGTGCTTCCTTTTCAGTCACGACATGGACTTTCTTCTGCGATAGCAAATCGTAAAGGCGATCGAGCTTTTTCTCGTTACCAGGAATCACCTTTGATGAGAAAACAACGGTATCGTCAGGTTCAAGCAATAGATCTTGATGTTCACCTTTTGCCAAGCGCGCCATAGCTGCTCGCGGTTCACCCTGAGACCCCGTCGCTAAAATCAATTGTTCCGACCTCGGCAAATAATCCAGATCTTCGGTTGGAACTAATTCCGGAAAATTTTTCAAATATCCCGTCGATTTCGCAGTTTGCAGATAATTAAACAGGCTCCGCCCTAAGACAGTCACTCGCCGCCCTGTTTCATGTGCGACATCACCAAGACTCGCCAACCGCGCGGTGTTGGATGAAAAACAGGTCACAGCAACCCGATTGGGCTGTTTTGCAATGACTTCGAGTAACGCCTTATGACATTCCGCTTCCGAGCCTGACCAGCCTTCCACCGTTGCATTCGTGGAATCGCCAACCACAAATTCGACACCAGATTCGCCAAGCGCAAGGAGCCGCCGATCATCGTAATGATCTCCTTGAAGTGGGTGGGGATCGAGCTTCCAGTCTCCTGTATGAAAAACACATCGCCCCGCCGTTTGAATGACTAACGCATTCGGCTCTGGAATTGAATGCGTCAACGTCACCCACTCCAAATCAAAACATCCAAGTTGCAAGTTTGATCCAGGGACCACTTCGTGCAGGGGAACTTGGTCGAGCAGGCCTGCCTCGCCCAATTTACGCCTCGCCACTGATGCGGTAAATGGCGTGCAATACACAGGCGCTTTCAGCTGGTTCCACAAGTAATGAAGCGCACCCACATGATCTTCATGCGCATGAGTGATCACAATTCCAACAATTTGCTCACGCACCGAGCGTAACGCTGAGACATCGGGGCAGATCACATCAATCCCAGGCGGTGTGGAATCGTCACCAAAGGTGATCCCGACATCCACCAGCAGAAATTGACCGTCACACTGATACACGTTGAGATTCATCCCGATCTCGCCAGAACCTCCGAGCGGAACGAAATATAACTCTCCATCAACAAATGGAACTTGAGAAAGATTGGAAACCGGCTTCACAATACTGTATATATATCCAGTCAACGATTAGAGGCAAACCACATGGTAACGATCTTACTGCCGCAAACCAAACACTCATCTCCGCTATTGGCGAGCATGCACGATGGATTGATGATGGAGCCATTCCAGAACATTACAATCGTCGGCTGGGTGTCTTGTGGTCATCCAATAGATATGTTTACGCAACAAGAAACAATCGATGTCCCTTCGAGATTGGTCCGAAAAAACACCTATGCACTGCGCGTTCGCGGAGACTCGATGAAGGATGCAAACATTCTCGATGGCGATGTCGTGGTCATCGAACAGTCTCAGATGGCTGAAAATGGTGAAAAAGTCGTGGTGCGAATCAATCAGCAAGAAGTCACACTCAAGACCTTGAGACTTGATCAAGACGGCGTCAAATTGATTCCAGCGAACAGTACGATGAGTCCCATCATACTAAATAACGCAGACGTCGAGGTCCTCGGTATTGTCAGAGGCGTCATCCGAGACCGCGTTTAATCAGACAACAAATCTAAATAATCGACGGTGACAGGCTTCCCATCACCTCGATCAGACAAGCGGTCGACGATCGCTGTTGCTTTCGACAGATCATGCTCGACTGTGTAAAACGACGGACTCGCAAGACACCGTAAGCCGGCGCCACGCGCTGCTAAAACACCAGCTCTAGCATCTTCAATGGCAATCGCTTCCTCTGGTTTTAACCCCAGTTTCGCCAGGGCCACTTCATACACCTGAGGACTTGGCTTTTTCTCAGGCACCGTCACTCCTCCGACGATAGCCTCGAATTGACTGAGTTTCAAAGCGCCGCCAACAGCTTGATCTAAGGCTTCAACATTCGCTTCAGTCGTTGTGGTGGCAATCGCCAATCGAATCGAACGCGATAGACACTCATCAATTAACCGCTCAACACCAGGACGGAGTTCAACGCTTTGGGGCAATAATTCGGCATAATGGGTGGTTTTCAACCGATGCAAGGACGCGATGTCTTCATCACTAATCCCAGTAATACCCTCTGAGCGGGTGAAGTGCCGGATCCGCTCCTTACCGCCGGTGACTTTTAACAGCTCACGATAGAGTTCCGGTGACCAATACCAACCCAAACCGGATTGCTCAAAAACCACATTAAAGGCCTCGCGATGCACTTCTTCGGTCTCAGCAAGCGTTCCATCAACATCGAAGATCACGGCTTTCAACATCATCAAGCTGCCAGTTGTTCAAGCGCTGCAAATAAGTGATCGAAGCTATCGATCACCACATCGGCGCCCAACAGCTCGGGCGCTGTATTGGTGTATCCACCGCGAACCAGGATGCAAGGCATGTGTGCATTCCGAGCGGCTTTCACATCGGCAATCGAATCTCCGATCAGAACTGCGCGACGATCCCCAGTCCCGATTCGCTCAGCACACAACAGCAACGGTTCTGGATCGGGCTTCAGCGCCCGTCCAGGCATGGCCCCGACAAAGACCGTAAAAAACGATCTCAACTGCAATTCAGTCAAAATGGTCTCTGCAACAGGCTCTGATTTGTTGGTGCAAACGCCCATAGCAAAGGCTGCTCCTTTTGCAGTAATCAAGGTTTCCCGAACGGCAATCATGGGTTTGGTTTTGACCGCAGGAGCCGACATGTACCGTTTTTTGAAGGCGTCATAAAACACCTCGAGGATCTCTTCAGGACCACCGGTCGCTTCCAGTGCACGTTCACAGAGTTTCGGCATTCCGTCACCGATAAATGCCTGAGTCTCTTCCATGGAAATACGCCTTAGGCCATGACTTGATAACACGGTGTTCACAGCAGCCTGTAAATCAGGGGCCGAATCAATCAACGTACCATCGAGGTCAAAGACTAATGAAAACTCAGTCGCTAGATCACGATAATTGGTCATCACAAATCCTTCACTGAATCTCGAATTGCTTGAATGTTCTGTCGATAGGAGTCAACTATCCCACCTTTGAAGACTGCTGAGCCAGCAACCAACGCAGTGGCACCAGCTTTCACGACAGCCGGCGCTGTGTCCGGAGTAATCCCGCCATCCACCTCAATATCGACATCTCGACCACCCAACATATCTCGAATGCGGGCAATCTTCTCGATCACCGTTGGAATAAACGATTGCCCACCAAAACCCGGATTCACACTCATCACAAGAACCAAATCCAGCCGATCTAAGACGTATCGAAGACAGTCTTCAGACGTATGCGGATTCAACGAAACTCCGGCCCGACAGCCAAGTTCTCGAATTTGGGCCAGCGTCCGGTCCAAATGATCACAGACCTCCGCATGGACTGTGATGATGTCTGCACCGGCTTTTTGATAAGTCTCTAACAATCGATCTGGATTACTCACCATCAAATGTGCATCAAAGGGCTTTGCACTCGCTTCACGGACCGATTGGATGATCGGCGGACCAAAGGTGAGATTCGGCACGAAATGGCCATCCATCACATCCAAATGAATCCAGTCACAACCGGCTTGATCAACCGCTCGAATCTCATCGGCAAGCTTCCCGAAATCAGAAGCAAGAACCGATGGTGCTATTTTGACATCAGCCATGTTCATTCCTTGTGTTAGGGGTCTAGAGCTTACCGGAAGCATACATAGCTGCCATCTCGCTCAAACCAATCGGTTTGATTTTCGACGCATTTCCGGCGCAACCAAAGCGCTCAAATCGATCAGCAACGAGCGCTTCCATCGCATCCATTGCCGGAATTAAAAATTTCCTTGGGTCGAACTCAGCCAAGTTTTCGCTGGCCACTCGCCGAAAAGCGGCGGTCATTGCCAAACGACAGTCTGTATCAATGTTGACCTTGCGCACTCCACAACGGATCCCCCGCTCGATTTCTTCGACCGGGACGCCATAGGTTTGCGGAATGTCTCCGCCAAATTCATTGAAAAGCTCCTGCAATTCCTGAGGAACAGAACTGGAACCATGCATCACCAAGTGTGTGTTCGGCAGTTTCTTGTTGATCGCTTCGACCACGTGCATGGCGAGGATTTCACCGTCAGGCTTTCTTGAGAACTTATAAGCACCATGACTGGTTCCCATAGCGATGGCTAAGGCGTCGACCCCTGTTTGACGGACAAAGTCGACGGCTTGATCAGGATCGGTCAGTAACTCATCTTCAGACAATTTGCCTTCAAATCCATGTCCGTCCTCTTTTTCACCTTCGCCAGTTTCCAGCGACCCCAACACTCCAAGCTCACCCTCAACTGACGCCCCAACGGCATGAGCCATGTCAGTGACTCGTTTGGTGATGTCGACATTGTAGTCATAAGACGCTGGCGTCTTTGCATCCGCTTCAAGTGATCCATCCATCATCACAGAGGTGAACCCGTGTTGAATCGCAGTCAGGCAGGTTGCTTCATTGTTACCGTGGTCTTGATGTAAAACGACCGGAATATCGGGAAACATTTCAGCCAGAGCGGTGACCATCGCTCGTAACATCGGATCCCCAGCGTAGGTGCGGGCACCGCGAGAGGCTTGTAAAATCACCGGCGCATCGAGCTTAGCGGCAGCCTTCATAATCGCCAAACCCTGCTCCATGTTGTTGATGTTAAACGCAGGAACGCCATAGCCTCGCTCTGCTGCGTGATCCAGTAATTGCCTTAGTGAAATCAGTGCCATTGTTGTCTCTCCCTGCTTATGCTCGTTCGATGAGACGATGTGCTGTCTCACAAATTCTTTCTTTGGTGATACCGAAGTGATGATACAGCTCTGGAGCAGGGCCTGATGCTCCAAAATCATGCATACCAATAAACACGTCCTGTGTTCTCAAGTATCGATCCCAACCAAATCCAATCAACGCCTCAATGGCAATGCGAGGTGCCGATCCAAGGACTGACTGACGGTATTGATCAGACTGCTGATCAAATAATTCCCAACAAGGCATCGACACAACGGCCACATTGTATCCTTGGTCTCTCAGGACATCAGCCGCATCGAGGGCGATCGCCACTTCTGAACCTGTCGCCATCACAGTGATGTCACGAGCACCACGAACATTACGCAAGATGTAACCACCTTTCTGGGTCAAGTTTTCGTTGGTTCGTTCGGTCCGAACAGTCGGTAATCCTTGCCGTGACAAAGCCATGACCGACGGTGTCTCCGATGACTCAAGCGCTATTTCCCAAGCCTCAGCCGTTTCCACTGCATCACAAGGCCGATACACATTCATATTCGGCGTCGCCCTGAGCATCGCCAGATGCTCAATCGGTTGATGGGTCGGTCCGTCTTCGCCAAGACCGATAGAGTCGTGGGTCAACACATAAATGACTCGTTGCTTCATCAGCGCTGATAAGCGCATCGAACCGCGCATGTAATCACTAAAGACGAGGAAAGTTCCTCCGTAAGGAATCATCCCACCATGAAGCGCCATCCCATTCATCACGGCACCCATCGCATGTTCACGAATCCCGTAATGGACATAATTGCCACGATAATTTCCCGGTGTGATGGAACGCATCTGTGACGTTTTGGTGAGATTTGATCCTGTTAAATCAGCAGATCCACCGACCATTGTTGGAACCGCGGCATTGATCACCTCTAGTGCCATTTGCGATGCTTGTCGGCTCGCAACCTTCGGTAATTCCGCTTTCAATTGCTTTTTATATCGGCGCATCCGAGTCGCCAGCGCTTTTGGCAGTTCACCAGACATGGCCCGCTCAAAGCGTGATTTCTTAACACTTGAATCCAGACGAGACTGCCAGTGAGTCCGCATGTCGAGTCCTCGTGTCGCAATCTCTTGCCACAGTGACCGAATGTCTGAAGGAATTTCAAAGGGTGGGTGATCCCACCCCAAAGCTGTTCGTGTGGCTTGAATTTCGTCATCACCCAAGGGTGCACCATGGGTTTTGTGGCTACCAGCCAGTGTTGGCGCTCCAAAACCGATAACTGTCTTACAGGCGATTAATGAGGGTTTTCTGGACTTTTTAGCCACATCAATCGCGGCGCTCACGGCGTCACTATCATGACCATCAACCCGAGTCACCTGCCATCCCGCAGCCTTGAAACGGGCCAGTTGGTTTGTCGATGTCGCAATGTCAGTGTTGCCATCAATAGAGATGTCATTGTCATCCCACAGCACAATCAGACGACCCAACTTCAAATGGCCCGCCATATCGATCGCTTCATGGCTAATACCTTCCATCAAACAGCCATCGCCGGCAATCACGTAGGTGTAGTGATCAACCAGGGCACGACCAAATTGGGACGCTAAACGTCGCTCGGCGAGCGCCATGCCAACAGCAGTAGTAATCCCTTGCCCTAACGGGCCTGTGGTGGTCTCGATGCCATCTGCATGCCCGTACTCTGGATGTCCTGCTGTTCGAGCACCCAGTTGCCTGAACTGCTTCAGTTGCCCGGCATCCATATCTTTGTAGCCAAGTAGGTGGTTCAGGGCATAGTGCAACATCGAACCGTGGCCTGCCGATAGAATAAATCGATCTCGATCCGGCCATGTTGGGCACATTGGATCGACATGGATGTGATCTGCGAAAAGCGCGACCGCGGCATCAGCCATCCCCATCGGCATCCCGGGATGCCCTGAGTTAGCGGCCTGAACACCGTCCATTGCAAGGAAACGAATCGCGTCAGCCATCCGTTGACGTTGAGAGCGTTGCATCATGGTTCTCCTTAATCTCGTAGGCGACGCGATTCAGAGGCAAGCTTCCAAATCATTGGTGTCAGAATTAATTGCAGAGCCAATGCCATTTTCCCGCCGGGAATCACAATGGAATTGGGACGTGACATAAAGCTGTCGTGGATCATCGACAAGAGGTAAGGGAAATCAATACCGCGAGGATTCGCAAACCGAATGACGACCATCGACTCATCCGCTGTTGGAATCCATCGAGCGATGAAGGGATTTGAGGTATCAACGATTGGCACCCGCTGGAAGTTGATATCGGTAATCGCAAACTGTGGACAAATGTAGTGCACATAATCGTGCATCCGTCTGAGAATCGTGTCGGTCACCGCCTCAGTCGAATAGCCCCGCTTTGCTTTGTCTCGGTGCAATTTCTGAATCCATTCCAAGTTAATGACAGGCACAACACCGACTTTAAGATCGGCATATTGCGCTATATTGACCTTGTCTGTCGTAACAGCACCATGCAAGCCTTCATAGAATAACAAGTCGGTATCGTCGTCGAACGATCGCCAGTCAGTGAAGGTTCCGGGAGGATAACCCCATTGCTCCGCCTCCTCGTCGTCATGGACATAGGTCCGGGTCCGTCCATTCCCCGTTTCACCATAGGTTTTAAAGACTTCTTCCAGCAATTCAAATTCGTTCGCTTCCGCACCAAAGTGTGAAAAATGATTCGCTGGATTGCCCTGAGCTTCGGCCATCCGTTTTTTCATTTCAGCGCGATCAAACCGATGAAAGGCATCCCCCTCGATGAAGGCCGCAGAGACTTTCTCTCGGAAAAAGATTTGCGCGAAGGTGTCGCGAACGGTACTCGTGCCCGCTCCTGAGGAGCCAGTAATTGAGATAATGGGATGTTTCTGTGACATAGCGATGCCTCCGTTTATGAGCGGAATAAGTTGCGATGTGAAAAGAGTGGAGATTGGTCAAGACCCTGACGTGTCTCAGCCTCATAACTTCCGACCCAACGAACTTCTGTTTTCGAACCGAAAATCAACGCTGTTCGCTCATGAATTTCTGTTGGTGTTTTCTCCAAAATTCGAGTGACTCCATCGGTTGCCGCACCACCGGCTTGCTCAACCAAAAATGCGACGGGGTTCGCTTCATAAATCAAACGCAACCGACCATTGTCGTATTTCGGCCGACGATCACCGGGGTACAGAAAAACGCCTCCACGATTAAAAATGCGACCCGCGTCCGCAACCAACGAGCCAATCCATCGCATATTAAAGTTCCGTTCACGCGGACCTTCATCGCCCAGCAATAAATCGCTGACGTAGCGCTGGATTGGCGTAAACCATTGACGGGCATTGGAGGCATTAATGGCGTATTCGGACGTTTCTTCAGCGATCTCAATCCGTTCTTCGATCAACATAAAGAGTCCAGATATTGGATCCATTCGATACAGGTCTGTGCCTTCACCAAGAGTCAAATACAGGGTGGTCTGTGGGCCATACACGAAAAACGCTGCTGCCAATTGTTGATCACCAGATTGCATGGCCGATTGCTGCAAATCGCCACCGGGATTGGGAAGTACTGAAATGATGGTGCCGATAGACACATTGACATCAATATTTGAGGAACCATCCAAAGGATCGATTGCGATGACGAGCGGTGCGTGCTCATCAAGAATCACCGCGTGATCCTGTTCTTCACTGCAGTAGGCGGCGACCACGCCCGACAGCTTCGCCGCGCCCAAAAACGCATCGTCAGCCATCACATCCAATGCTTTTTGCGCATCGCCATCGGCGTTTTGGTCTCCAATGGTGCTGCCTAAATCGCCGCCAGCTGCGATAATTCGACTGACCTCCTTAGCCTTGGCCGCGAGTGCGGTAAACAATTCCATTAATGCGGCTCGCTGTGGCTGCTCCGCTTTTAGTAACTGTAATCGTTCATCGAGTGCGATCATATGTATATTCCATTTAGTTATATTGTTATTTCTTTATTAAATCTTGTTGTACAGACACTAATTACCTAGTACAAACAATAAAAACTGAATTGAATATTTAGGAATTCCAAATAATGAGGTTGAAGAATGTCACTCTAGTACAACTCAGGACCTTTTTGTCACTTATTCGAAACGAAAGTTTTACAAAAGCAGGTCAAGATCTCGCGGTTTCACCAGCCACTGTGACGTCACAAATCAAACAGCTTGAAGATGCCTTAGAAACACGCCTGTTATTTCGCACCACACGGTCGGTCAAGCTAACAGATGCTGGCGCTGTCCTCGCACGACAGGCAACCAAGATCTTGCATTTAATCGAAGCCATCCCCGAACGGCTCGGAGCGGTTGCAAACCTCGAGCGTGGAGAGGTCTCTGTTGGCATCATCGGCACTGCAGGCTATGTGATGCCAAAAGTCCTCGCGAGCTATCAACGCGAGCACCCGGGGATTCACCTAGACTTAATGATGGGCAATCGCAACACCATTTGGGATGCCATTCTTGAGGGAAATATTGATATTGGCATTATGGGAACACCACCTGAGGACACCAATATCCAAAGTGAAGTGATTGGCACACATCGCCTGATCTTCGTGGCACATCCCAATCACCCCTTGTGCCAACTCGATCGAGAACTAACTCCTAAAGAACTCATCAAACATCAACTGATTGCGCGCGAGGTCGGATCGGGCACACGATTGGCGATGGCCGCGTATTTTGGCGCGCTGTTTCACCAAGCCACCCGCCCTCCAATTGTTCTGGATACCAACGAAGGCATCAAACAGTCGATTTTGGCGGGAATGGGGATTTCGTTATTATCAGATGCGACCTGCGAGCTCGAACTAAACCATGGCCTGTTAAAGACCCTGCCGGTCGAGGGTACTCCGCTCGATCGTCAGTGGTACGCGGTTCGACTAGCCAACCTTGAACGCAATCCAGCTGAGCAAAGCCTGTTACGATTTTTAGCGATGCAAGCCGAGCGCTAGGCCTCTTCGCGGTATTGGTGATGCACTAGAGTTTCAAGGCTGACGTAATCCAAAATCTTCTCGTGCGTTCGATCAAGAACCACAGGCGCGATCACTCCCGCACGCACAGCTTCTACCCAGCGAAGGGCGCAAACACACCACCGGTCTCCGGGTTTAAGCCCTGGGAACTGATACTCGGGCCGCGGGGTCATCAGATCATTTCCCTGGACCATCGAAAACTCGAGGAATTCAGCGGTAACGACAGCACAGACCACGTGACTACCTCGGTCCGATGCGTCGGTCTGACAACAACCATTTCTGAAATAGCCGGTCAGCGGATCCAATGAACAAGGCTTTAAAACCTCACCTAGGACATTCAGTTGTGTAGTTTTTCCCATAGAGGGGTAGTTGGGGAGTGTTTCGACAAAAAAAAGCCCCGTCGTTGAACCGGGGCTCTTTCGAGTCGCTCAGACTAACTAATCTGAGTGAGCAACTGATCCAGACTGGCTTTGGCATCGCCATAGAACATCCGCGTGTTGTCTTTATAGAACAACGGATTCTCGATCCCAGAATATCCAGTGCCTTGGCCACGCTTTGACACAATGACCTGCTTGGCATTCCAAACTTCGAGAACAGGCATGCCAGCAATCGGTGAATTCGGATCCTCTTGCGCAGCAGGATTCACAATATCATTCGATCCAATGATGATCACAACATCTGTGGATGCAAAATCCTCATTAATCTCATCCATCTCAAGCACGATGTCATAAGGGACTTTTGCCTCAGCAAGGAGAACGTTCATATGCCCAGGCAATCGACCAGCAACCGGGTGAATCGCAAAACGTACCTCTTTACCCTTTGCGCGAAGCCTCCGCGTTAGCTCACTGACCGACTGTTGCGCTTGTGCGACAGCCATCCCATATCCTGGAACGATAATCACACTATCCGCATCATCTAATGCACTGGCGACACCATCGACGTCGATGGCAACTTGCTCACCCTCAATTTCCATCGCTGGACCAGTTGCATCACCCCATCCGCCAAGAATCACCGATAAGAAATGTCGGTTCATGGCCTTACACATAATGTACGAGAGGATGGCTCCAGATGAACCCACAAGCGCACCTGTCACAATCAACAGATCATTACCCAACAAGAAACCAGTCGCTGCTGCTGCCCATCCTGAGTAGGAGTTCAGCATCGAGACCACAACCGGCATATCCGCACCGCCGATCGCCATCACCAAATGTGCACCGAGTAACAACGCCAAAAGGGTCATCACGTAAAGCGTCCATGAACCGGCGTGATTCATGTACATCAACATCAGTACGAAAGAACCACCGACCATCACCAAATTCCACAGATGGCGACCCGGCAGAATGAGTGCTTTACCGCCAATCTTCCCAGCGAGCTTTCCGTAGGCGATGATCGAGCCGGTAAAAGTCACCGCACCGATAAAGACGCCCAAGAAGATCTCCACTTCATGGATAATCCGCGCGGCTTCGGATGCAAAGTCATGCACTGACAGATCGGAATTGATTCCGATGAACACCGCTGCCAAACCCACAAACGAATGCAAAGCAGCAACCAGTTGCGGCATCCCAGTCATTTCAACTCGCATTGCGACGATTGCGCCGATGACGGCACCAATCACAATGGCTCCAATTAGCATGGAACTCATCGAGACCTCGGATCCAGCAACCGTCGCAAGGACAGCGATGGCCATACCAATGATGCCAAACCAAACGGCACGCTTGGCCTTTTCCTGATTCGACAGGCCACCGAGCGCCAAGATAAATAAGACTGTTGCCGAAAGATAAGCGGCTGTTTGAAGTCCAATTGTCATTTCATGTCCCTCCGCTTATGACTTTTTAAACATCTGGAGCATACGGCGCGTCACCATAAAGCCCCCGACTATGTTGATGGTCGCGATCAGAACAGAAATTCCTGCAAGGATTGCTACGATGGGAATGCTAGAGTCCACTTGCAGTATCGCGCCGACGATAATAATTCCGGAGATGGCGTTGGTGATCGCCATCAAGGGCGTATGCAAAGAATGAGCGACTCCCCAGATCACCTGGAATCCAACAAACACCGCAAGCACAAAAACGATAAAGTGTTGCATAAACTCTGTTGGCGCATAAAGGCCAATCAAAGCCATCAATGCCGCACCAATCACCAACAATTGTGTCTGCTGACGACCTGCTTTTGCCATGGCTTGCGCTTCTTCAGCGGCTTTCTCTTCTGGAGTTTTCTCAGGCTGTTTCGGCGTCGCCTTCGAAGCAATCGCCTGAACTTTGAGCGGAGGTGGCGGGAAGGTAATCTCGCCTTCAAAAGTCACAGTCGACGACCGAATCACGTCGTCTTCCATGTTGTGAACCAATTGACCGTCCTTCTCAGGAGTCAGATCGGTCATCATATGACGCACGTTGGTTGCGTAAAGCGTTGATGCCTGCGCAGCCATACGGCTTGGGAAATCCGTGTAACCAATAATGGTCACACCGTTATCTGTGACGACTTTTTGGTCCGCCACAGTCAACTTACAGTTGCCGCCTTTTTCCGCCGCCAAATCCACAATGACAGATCCAGGCTTCATCGCCTCGACCATGTCCTGAGTCCACAACTCCGGCGCTTCGCGGTTCGGAATCAAGGCAGTGGTAATGACAATATCAATCTCAGGCGCCTGTTCTAAGAACAAAGCTAATTGCTTTTCTCGGAATTCTGGGCTTGAAGGTGCGGCATAACCGCCTGTCGCAGCCCCATCTTGAGCATCTTCAAAATCCAAAAACAGGAATTCAGCACCCATGGATTCGATTTGCTCGGCCACCTCAGGTCGCACGTCGAACGCCCGAACAATCGCACCAAGCGACTGCGCTGTGCCAATCGCCGCCAAACCAGCGACCCCAGCACCAATGACCAAGACTTTCGCAGGCGGCACTTTACCCGCGGCCGTCACTTGGCCTGTAAAGAATCGCCCAAAGTGATTGCCCGCTTCGATCACTGCTCGATATCCGGCAATATTCGCCATCGACGACAGTGCATCCATCTTCTGCGCTCTCGAGATTCGCGGCACCATTTCCATGGCAATGACATTGGCTTGCCGCGATTTGGCGAGCTCAAGAAGCGTCTCGTTACCGGCTGGGTTGAAGAATCCGACCAGGGTTTGGCCCTTGCTCAAACGGCTCACTTCATCTTCGAGCGGTGGGCGAACTTTGGCAATCACGTCGACTGACTGAAAAAGCGCTTCAGCAGAGTCAACGACCGTGACACCGGCAGCCTGATAATCTGCATCTGAAAAACGAGCTCCTAAACCTGCTCCACTTTCAATAAAGCACTCATAGCCCAGTTTCTGTAACTGTATTGCGGAATCAGGCGTCATGGCGACGCGTGCTTCTCCCGGCATTACTTCTTTTGGGGATCCGATTCGCATCGACCAACTCCCTGTTATATTTGTCCGTTAAATAATCGAATGTTATATCATTAGAACTAGATGTTATAAAAGTTCTTTAGACTATCATCCAAAAAGGATCGCATATCTCGACCCAAGGCAAAAGCTTAACAACCCTCATCTATGGATGATTCTCATCGGTGGATCATCCACTGCAGTTCGTCTCTTTCAATGATTTGCTAATTGCTCCTAGACGACTGACGAGCGAATCCATCAGTCGCGCTATTGAAACATGTCAGGCTGCGTTGCCTCGAGGTGCTGATACAGGGTCTGGAAATGAAGCCAACCAATGTAATCACTGCCAACGTGCTCACGACTGTAAGCCGCCGTTTGATCATCTAAAAGCTGCGGTTTCACTCCAGTGGATTCGATGAGGATTTGCTGCTTACAACAGCGCTCCAAGGCGATAAACCAAAACGCCGCGTCGTCAATACTGTGCTGACTCGTGGTCAACAACCCGTGATTTTGATGCAAGATGCCGCGGTGCTGACCCATTGCTTTTGCGACGCTCAATCCACTTTCTTGTTCAACAGCCACGGCACCACTCGATGCTCCCACAACGACGTGACTTTGATAAAACGCAGCAGCATCCTGACTGATCATATCGAGTGGCCGTCCAGTTGAGCACCACGCAGTTCCATACACCGTGTGTGCATGACACATCGCCAACACTTCAGGGTATTCTTCATGCACCGCTGCATGGAGAACAAATCCAGCTCGATTAATGGCGTAATCACCCTCAACGACCCGACCGTGATGATCAGCCAAGATCAAATTTGACAATCGTACCTGTGAAAAATGGACGCACATTGGGTTGGTCCAGTAGAGTTCTGGAAACTCAGGATCACGAATTGTGAGATGCCCTGCAAATCCATAGTCAAAGCCATGCAAATCAAACGCTCGACAGGCCGCAACCAAGTGCTTTTTTCGATACTCACGCTCTTCTGCAAAACTCTCAAAGTGAGGAATCTCTGGAAACACCAGACCGCTTTGGTCTGGTTGATATAATGATATTTTTTCAGCCTTAGCGTGCGTCTTAGACATCTCTTTCTCCGAATATTTTCATTATCTGTCCAACCGAGACTATACGAGAGTTTTCGATGGTTGGAATCAAACAAATAACGCTTAGCAGCCACTCATCGAACCGGAGCGTCCAGCCACAGCGCGTCAATCTCAGCCAAGGCTTCCGCATCAAACCGATCCACACATTCCCAATATCGCCCAGAATCGACGAAGTAGCCGAGGGCATGCTCTCGGGCCTTGATCGCCTCAAATGTGTCTTGATCAAACTCAACTGGATTCATCTCTGTTAACGCCTCAAGGCGTGCTCGGGGAAACACCAAACGACTCTCGTCTTCAGAAATGTTGACGCATGCGCACCCCTGTGCGGCCGCCACCAGTTGTAAACGTGCCGATTTCGCCTCCAGCGACTGCAAGGTCACATCGTCACGTAACGGATCAGGCGTCCCTTGACCATAAAAATGGGTCGGACCGGAGGCGGGATACACCAAATCGCATCCAAAAAATGCCATCACATCCGGCTGTAAAGCCCCCAAGGCCCAGTAAGCAGCGGTAAAGGCCATGGTACCGCCGGCATAGACCACTCCCCCAAATTGGTTTTGTACCGGCACAAAGTCATCAGCCTCAACAAGCTGCTGAGCCGGTGACAGCGTGCTTGGACGTCTCTCAACGGGCAAGTCTTCCGGGAAGATGCACATATCCCAATCCGATCGCACCCGCCAAGCATTATTAATGGCAACCAAATGGGTCCAGTACTCAGAATCCCATTGACGCGCATCAGTTGCCGAAGGCCCACTGCCTAGCATCACCACTGTCGTACTCACGCGACAATCTCTCTCCAGTCCATCAAAGGGGGAATGAGCCGACTCGAAGGATCCGATTGAGATTTTTTTGCTCGCAATCACTGGCGATTCAGCGAATCTCCGACCGACACACTCAAAACGGCACCAGAATACCTTCAGATCCCATGCTTTCAAAGTCTGTGGCTCAAGATCAGAATTTGGGATGTTTGGCTCAACAGAGGATTAGAAGTGCGCCACGGATTCGCATTGATCAGACGTTTTATAGGAGAGACGCAGAGCTCAGAAATGGCATGAGGTGATTGATCGTGTGTAGGAATATCGACTATCCCCCATTGATGGGGCAGAGCCTGTATTTGGCGGAGACGGAGGGATTCGAACCCTCGATAGGGCTACAAACCCTATACTCCCTTAGCAGGGGAGCGCCTTCAGCCACTCGGCCACGTCTCCGGCGGAGCGCGATTCTAACACGTCTCACGCTGTTGTTAAGTTTTACGATTAAGATCCACCCCACCATTGCCACAACGAATACAAAATCGGAATTAACGTCGCTGTGGCTAACCCATTGAGGCCAATAGCAAGTGAGGCAAAAGCGCCTGCTTCTTGATTAATCTGAATCGCTCGCGCTGTCCCAATGCCATGAGCAGCCACACCCATCGCAAATCCACGAGCATCCCAGGAAGTAATGCGCGCCAGATTAAGCACATAAGGTCCAAGCATTGCGCCGATGATCCCCGTCATAATCACGCAAACAGCGGTCAAGGATGGAAGACCACCGATACGCTCAGCGATTCCCATGGCTATCGGCGTTGTGACACTTTTCGGAGCTAAGGACAACACGGTTTGCTCAGATGCATCCAAAAGTTCTGCGATGAACACAGCCGAAATAGCCGCTGTCGCAGAACCCAATACAAGAGCGACCACCAAGGCACCAAATCCTCTGCGCATCGTCCTCAGTAGCCGTGCCACCGGAATTGCCAAGGCAACGGTGGCCGGTCCAAGTAAAAAGTGCACAAACTGAGCCCCTTCAAAATAGGTCCAGTAATCGATGCCTGTGATCGTCAATCCGATGGTAATCACGATCACGGCAATGAGAACGGGGTTCAAAATCGGCATCTTTCCCGATTTTTGATAGATCCAATCTCCTATCAAATAAGCCACTAATGTGATGGTCAAGGCCGTCAGCGGACTCGCCGAGAGATAAACCCAAACCTCGCCAAAATCAGGATTCATGTGACGCTCCACGATGCAGCCGTTGCAGAACCCAGCCTGTGACCAAAACGGTAATTACGGTCGATCCAATCAGCGAACCAATAATCGCTTGCCACTCATTACCAAGCACTGTCAGGTGGGCCACCACACCAACGCCGGCTGGAACAAATAGCAACGATAAATGTGATAAAATTCCTTCGGCCGTGGTCTCCAAGTGCACCGGTATCGATTGCCGATACAAGAGTGCGACCAGTAACAGACTCATGCCAATGACTGGTCCGGGAATAGCCAAATCAAATGCTCGAGCGATGACTTCACCCATCAGTTGACAAAACAATAACTGAGTTAACGCAATCAACATCAAGTTCTCCTTTTCTTAATTCCTGACTGTGATTTACATACGTGCAACAAGCAAGCCAACCAAACCCTAATAAAGGGAGTTTACTCGAACAGCTTCCGAGGACGACTACAGAGAAAAAGGCTAAAGAAAGATTTTGGGTTGCAATTTATCAGGAAGTTATTAGTATTCAGCCCCTTGACGCGCTCGTAGCTCAGCTGGATAGAGTACCTGGCTACGAACCAGGCGGTCAGAGGTTCGAATCCTCTCGAGCGCGCCAATTTTCCTCTTAAAATCTATACTTCTAGAGATTTTTACCGCTAAAAAATTAGTATAGGTATTCTTATACTACGATTTCGATGTTTTTCTTGTACTGTTGTGGTCAATAAAAACCGGGCACATTGGTAGAAATTTACACATAAAAAAGCCACCGCAAAGGTGGCTTTTTATCTCGCTACAACGCTTTATTAGAGCGCAGACTTATCGTCCACTTCAGGCAGTATG
>Ga0255777_10001797_pt1 | contig 19832 bp, 16 predicted proteins | sample 101ome_15_FD_179975 | JGI IMG/M metagenome (GOLD analysis project Ga0255777, IMG submission 179975) | Coastal salt marsh microbial communities from the Groves Creek Marsh, Skidaway Island, Georgia - 101402AT metaG (version 2) | ecosystem: Environmental > Aquatic > Marine > Intertidal zone >... | reverse complement strand
GTGCCGGCGACGTTCGGGGCGTCGTCTACGCGCGTCGTCCGCCCGGCGGAGGCGCGTGGTCGTCGTCGGCGGTGAGACGGTGGAGGAGGTCAAAATCGAGGTCGTCGTCGTCGTCGACGTCGTCGTCGGCGAGAATGTCGATTTCGTCGACGTCGTCGTCGATGTCGGTTTCGGTTTCGGCTCGGGCGGCGGCCGGGAAGAGAAGGCGGTCGACGACGCCCGGATCGACACCGTCGGGAAGTCGTGAGGCGAGCTCGCGGAAGTACTCGAATTCGAATCTCGCGGCTTCGAGCTCGAACGCGCGCTGGTCGCCGGGCTTGATGACGGTTCGGTTGGCGAAGGGCCAGAGATCGCCCCAGCGGAGCTTGCGGGCGTACTTGTACCCGTCTCGGCCGATGAGTTCGGGTCGGCCGTGGGATTTCGCCACGGTCGCGCGCTCAATCTCGCCCTCGGGCGTGCACAGTTCGAAGACGACGTGGCCTTTGCGCTTCATCGGTTGACGAATGACGCGAGACCAATCGTCGGCGGAGTCGCGCGCGATGGCGTCGTGCAACTCGTCTTCGTCGGCGTCGGCGTCGTACTCGCCGCTGTCTCGTCTGTCGTGTGCGCTCTGCGCCGCGCGGTGCGCTCGATCGCGCGCGACGGCGCGAGGCATCTTGCGCACGACAACGTAGGAGAACTTTTCGTCTTGGTATGGCCTCGACCCGTGTTTCATCTCTCGCACGTAGGCACTGCGAGCGGTTCGCTGGGGGAAGTGACACCACGTCGAAAAGCCATCCTCGCTGTGTGAATCCTTGAGCGGACACGGTTTGTCGTGCTGACACGGCGCGACGATGTACGCGTCGATGTCATCGTCTTTGGGTTCGATCTCCAGTCGACGCGCGTTCTGTTCCATGTCTCGTCGAGCCACCTCGAGAATCATCGCCCTGGCGCGACGAACGAGTAAACTTCCCTTGGGCGTCCCGGGTTCGGCTATGACTAAGATTCCTCCCGGTGCGACTTTATCCCACAACTGACGAATCACCACGTCGCGTTGGCGCTGATGTCGCACCACGCGACCGCGCGCGTTGGTCACGTGCGCGTCGGGAATTTCTCCGAGCGCGTACGACGACACGACGACGTCAAACCCGCCGCGTCTGTTCGCACCGCGCAAGCTCGCGCTCGTCCGAATCCCTTCGCTCTCGTGCCACGGGTGCGGTGTTTTCAAACGCAACGCGCTGGCCGGCCGGGTGCTGGGCTTTTCGTCTCGAGCTTCAAAGTCTGAAAAATCCAACTTGAGCATCTCGTCTCCGTTTTCGTCAACCTCCACTTCCTTCACGAAACGCTCAAAGGCGTCCTCGTCGGTCTCTTCGTCGTCCTCTTCCTCGCCTTCCTCGCTCGTCGCGCTCTCTAAGCTCAATCTCTCTAAAGCCTCCGCGGCTCGCCGCTCTTCCTCTATGTTTTTCGCGTATCCGGCGACGCGTCTCGCGAAGCGCATCATGCCCGGATTACTATCGACGAACGCCACGTTGATATCACCGTCTCGTCGCGCCTCCTTCGCCCCGTACGCGCCCACATGCTCGCCGAACACCGCACGCACCGCGAACAGCGTCGTCGGCACCGGTCCGGATCCGAAATCCAACACACTCTTCGGTCGAAATTCGTCTCCCAATCTGTCGCGCGTCTCGTAAAATATCCGCTTCAACGCGCCCATGGTCATCGGACTTCGCATCACCGCGTACACCGCGGCGTCAAGTTCGTCGTACCGTGGCGCCTCGATCGGTTTCGCGACATCGCCGTCTTTACTCGCCGAATTCACCGCAAGACTCGACTCGACGCGTCGTAATTTCCGTTTGCTCAACCGCGCGCCCCACTCGATGTCGTCGTCCCACGCGCTCGCGACAATCACATCTCGCGTCTCACCCGCCTCCAATCGTCCTCGCGCGCCGTCGCCGCTCTCGAGAATACCCCGCACGTTCGTCTCGTCGCCTATGACGGCGCGTCCACCGCTCGACCGACGCATCGCCTCTCGCAACGCGTCGAACCGCCGCCTGGCGCGTCTCCCCACGCGCACGCCTCCATCCGCCCCGAACGCGTCTCGCAACGCCCGTCGAAGCGCCTCCTCCGTCGCCGAATCATACGTCGTCATCATACCTATCCTCTTCCTCGCCATGTTGATCGCAAACGTTCGAAACCGCGCCGCGCTCGCCTCATCCATCGCGCGCACGCGCGCGGCATTTCCATTCGACCCGAGCCTCATGGCGTCCTCGCTCGACGTCGACGTCGACGCGACGCGAGACGACGCGACGCGACACGCACGCGCGACCGTTTTCGTCGCATCGCGACGCGCGCGAGCGAGCGACATGGCGTCGTCGACAAGTGGCGCTCGCGTCCCCGTGTCCCCGAGTTCTTTTTGAGACAAAGCGCCGCCACAGCGAGCCGCACCCTTCGCGCGACGTCGCCATGCCTCCCAAGAAGGACCAGACCCCGGCCGAGGACGTGGGCGCGGCCAAATTCGGTCGCGTGAAGAATAACCTCCGCATGGGCATCGTCGGTCTTCCCAACGTCGGGAAATCGTCGCTGTTTAACATTCTCACCAAGCAGTCGATCGCGGCGGTGCGTGGATAAAGCGACGACTCGTTCGCGCGCGAGGCGGCGTGGAGACGACTGACGACGAACCGATTCGATGCGGCGTAGGAAAATTATCCATTCTGTACGATCGATCCGAATGAGGCGCGATGCCCGGTGCCGGATGAACGATACGATTATCTGTGCAACATGTGGAAGCCGGCGAGCGAGTATCCGGCGTTTTTGATGGTGACGGACATCGCGGGTCTCGTGCGAGGCGCGTCGAGCGGTGCGGGACTCGGGAACGCGTTTTTGAGTAATATCATGGCCACCGACGGTATCTTTCACGTCGTTCGCGCGTTCGATGATCCAGAGGTTGTGCACGTGGACGACGAAATCGACCCGGTGCGCGATTTGGAAACCATCACCGCCGAGTTGTGTCTGAAGGATATGGAGACGGTGAAGCGTGCGATCGCGGACGAGGAGTTGGCGGTGAAGAAGAATCCGACGATGAAGTTGTCGGCGTTGTTTAAATCCACGATGGAGCGCGTGCAGGAGATGCTGTCGAAGAATCTCGCCATTCGTACGGGGGAGTGGAACACGCCCGAGGTGGAGATGATCAAGGAAAAGTTGCCGACGCTCATCACGACGAAACCGATGATTTACCTCGTCAACCTGAGCAAGAAGGATTACGTGCGCAAGAAGAATAAATGGTTGCCGAAGATTCACGCCTGGGTGAAAGAACACGGCGGTGGCATCATGATCCCATTCTCCGTGGAGTTTGAGCAAGAGTTGTTTGATTTGGGCGAGGACCAAGCGCTCGTCGAGGCATTTTACGCCGATAACGAAGGATCCAAGAGCGCGCTTCCCAAGATGATCACCCAAGGATACAAAGAGTTGAATTTGATTTATTTCTTCACCGCCGGCGAGAAGGAGGTGCGATGCTGGACCGTGTACAACGGCGCCCTCGCGCCGCAAGCCGCCGGCGTCATTCACTCCGACTTCGAGCGCGGCTTCATCAAGGCGGAGGTCGTCGCCTTTGACGATTTCAAAGCCATCGCCACGAAACCGAGCATGGCCGAAGTCAAGGAGGCGGGTAAGTATCGCCAGGAAGGTAAGGCGTACGTCGTCAAGGATGCCGACATCATTCAGTTCATGTTCAACGTCACCAACAAGGGCAAAAAGTAAACCGCTGCGCCGACGCCGACACCCTCATTTGCTTCTCCTCTGCGACACCGCGCGACACCCACACGCACCGATTAATGATGATTTACATTGATTTCCTACGCGTGCCTCGACGACGCATACCTCTCGCGCGCCGCGCGTTCACCGTCGTCTCGAAACCCCGTGCGGCGTCGGCGCTCGCCGCCCAGACACGCGTTCTCGCCCGGCCCGGTCACTCTCGACGACACTGTGCGCTCGTTCGGAGACGCGCGCGCGAGACGAGCGCGCGTGCGAGTAGAGACGCGATGTTCGGATTGGAGTCGGACTCGGACGATGAACCGAGAGCGCTGTGCGTGACGCGACGCGACGCGAATGTGTCTCGGCATTCGATTTTTCGGGGACACCAATCCAATGTGATTGCACGTCTCTCGCGCGAGAGAGACGCGAACGCGAGACTGACGTCAGTCGATGATGTGTGTGCGTGCGTGATCCAGGCCTCTGCACGCGTGTTGCGAGACGGATGACGCGGAGACGCTCGCGGCGTTGATCGCGCCTCCGCACGCGGAGACGGAGGCGAACGAAGATGGAGAGAAGAATGAGGAAGAGAACGAAGAGAAGGAAAACGAAAACGAAAACGAAAACGAGGGCGAAGATGATGACGAGGATGAGTCTGACGAAGAGGATTTCAATCCCGACGCCGAGGAGGAGGAGGACGAGGACGAGGACAGGTACCGCGCCGTCGCCGCGTTCGCTCCGGGACAAAAAGTGGACGTCGACGGCAAAGACCGTGAGGGACACACGCCGTTGCACGTCGCGTTGCTGTACGGATCGATTCAGTGTCTGCGAGCGTTATTAGAGGCGGAGGCGAAGACGTACGTCACTTTGGAGGGATCGCCGCCGTTGCACATCGCGTGCGCAATGAGCGGATTCGAGAAGCACGAGGCGTTCGCCGTCGAGGCAGTCAAGGCGTTGTTACCGCACGTGGAGAACGAGTGCACGCAGGACGATTACGGTCGCACCGCGCTCTCCGTCGCGTCGCAACACGGCGTGTTAGCCGTCGTGCAGACGCTCGTGGACGATTTCACGCCGCCGAACGAGGAGGACACCGTCGAGGTGTACGTCAATCTGCGAGACAAGACGAGAAATCGTCCCATTCACTGGGCGGCGTCGTACGGTCGTGGTGACGTCGTTGACTTTCTCTTGAAGAGCGGCGCGGATCCATCGCTTCGAAATGACAACAGGGACAACGCGCTGCACTGCGCCGTTCGAGGCGGCGATGTGAAGTGCGTCGAATCGTTGCTCAAGGCGCAACCCGCATTGGCCAAGGATAAAAATGTCCAGCAACAGACGCCCGGAGACGTCGCGGCGGCGCGCGGAAGACCGGCCATCGCGAAGCTCTTCAAAACCACGGTCGAAAATGTCGCGGATGAAGATTTGAAGCGCGTCATTATCGCGCCGGATACGTGCTTTTTACATCACTCATGTCCGCCGATTACGCGTCTTCCGGCGGATGAGCCGCCGCCGGAAAACGTCAATCGTCTGAACGTGTTACTTAACGAGACGAACGGTACGCTTCGAGGTAAAGATTTCAAGAGCCTCAACGTGGAATACGTCTCCGAGGTTGAGCCGGCGGCCTGGGTGGACGTGCTTCGTTGTCACGAGTATGCGTACCTCAAAAAGGTGCAAAGGATTTGCGACAAGTTACCCGACATTCGCATGGTCCCACGCGCGATCGGCACCATCGACGGCGACACCGCGGTGTGTTCACAATCGTTCAACGCCGCGCTCTCCGCGGCGGGCGCGACGATCGAGGCCGTCGAGCGAATCGTCTCCGGGGAAACCAACAAGGTGTTCTGCGCCGTCCGTCCGCCCGGGCACCATAGCGGACCTCTCGGACCCGTGGGCACTCCCGGCGATCCCATCGGCACCGGATCTCACGGATTCTGCCTTATCAACAACGTCGCTGTCGCCGCAGCGTACGCGCGATGCGTGCACCGGAAAAAACTCCGTCGCATCGCCTTGGTCGATTTCGACGTCCATCACGGCAACGGCACCGAGGCATGCGTGCAAAACACCGCCCCGAGCGCGCCGCAGTTCACGTACTCTCTCCCCATCGGTGGTGGCACCTTTTCCATGAACATGTACCGTCCGTGGCTCGATGAGACCGATCCCGACGAGGTGATGTTCGCCTCCGTGCACGGATACGGACGCAAGGAGCTCGCGCACCACTTTTACCCGGGCACGGGACCGACGAAGAGCACAAAGGGCGAGTACGAATTGGACACGGAGGAAGCCGCGACGTGGGAAGAGGACGGCATCGTCGAGGATCCCATGCACGTCGACGCCGAAAACCGCGTCAGCACGGCGCAGGGGGAGCAACCGTGGGTGCTGGACGTCGGCATGGAGGGCACGGGGAAAAAATCTGAACGCGGCGCGGCGTGGCGACGCGTGTGGAAGGGAAAAATTTTACCCGCCATCAACGCGTTCGAGCCCGAACTCATCATCATCTCCGCCGGTTTCGACGCGCACGCGAAGGATGACATTCAAGGTCCGGTGAATTTAGGCGTCAAGGAACAAGATTACGAGTGGCTCACGTCCGAGTTGATGAAGATAGCCAACGCGCACGCCAAGGGACGCGTCATCTCCGTCCTGGAGGGCGGCTACCGCATCCAAGGCGGCCCGGTCTCCGCGTTCGGTCGCTCCGTCGCCGCGCACGTGCGCACGCTCTTCCAACCCAACTCCGAAAAGTACGATGCCGAAAAGTCCAAGGCTGAATTCAACGAAGAACTGCGCCAGCGCCGAGAGATTCGCGAAAAACGCGAAGCCGAGGAGGAGGCTGAACACCGCGCCCTTCTCGAACGTCTCGCCGAAGAACAGCGCCAAGCGATGGAAACCGACGGTGGCGATGGCACCGCCGACGCCGACGCCGAGCCCGCCGACGGTACCGGCGAGAAACGCGCCGCCGAAGACGCGCCGCCGACTGAAGACGCGCCCGCGCCGTCGAAACGCCGCCGCGGCGCCCCCGTCGACTACGCCGCGCTCAACGCCAAAATCGAAGCCGAAGCCGCGGCGAAACGCGCGGCGGCGGATCAATAGACCGCGCACCGACCGATCCCAGCGCATCGCTCCACTAGATTGTAAGAGAGTCATCGTTGAACACCGACTGAAGCGCAAAAATATCATTTCACAGAAAAAAATAATCGCAATCATCACGCGCCGCGTCGTCACACATCGCCATGGCGCACGCGTGTACGACCCGTGTCTCTCTCACCACCGCCTCCGCGGTCGCTCGCGGACCCGCGCGCCGCGCCGCGCGCGCCTCCATCGTGCGTCGCGTCCCCGCGTCCGCCGTGGATTCGCGCGCATCGTTATCCAGTCGTCGGGACGCGCGTTCGACGACGACGACGACCGCGCGCGCGCTCCCGGTCGCCGAACTCGCCGGAATCGACACCACCGGGTTTGACACCATGTTCATCAACGCGCTGAAGATAGGTTTGCCCCTGTACGGTGCCGTCGTGGGGGCGATCTTCATCTTCGGGACGATCGCCAAGGTGGCCTTTCCGAAAAAGTACGACGCCGCCATGTACGGCGCCGAGGCGAAGAAGGAGGTGGCGAACATTGATTTGGATAATCTGAGCGAGGAAGACGCCAAGGCTGTGGCGGAATTAGAGGAGGAGCTTCGCAAGGAGGGTAAACTCTGAGCGTGGGTAGAAATATATGATGCATTTTAATACGACGAGTCGTGTCATTAATTTCCTGGCACGAGCGAACACGTGGCGTCGTACCACGCCTTGTACTCGACGTTATCCGCGTATTTCTCCGATTGTTTCGCGTCCCCGCGCTTGGCCGCCATGAGCATGAGCTTGACGATGAAGGCGAGTCCGAGCGTCGCCGGAACGAAGGTGATGGGCCTCGTGAGCATCGCCGGCGCGCCCGCGACGTACGTCCCGATCCAGAATAGCAATTCGCCTAAATAATTCGGGTGGCGGCACCATTTATACAACCCCTCGTCGCACCATCGCGTCTTTCCGCGCTCGGTCGCCTTGAAGTTGTACTTTTGTTGATCCGCGGCGGCTTCCAAAATCACGCCAAGCCACTGCGTCACCAACCCCCCGACGACGACGACACCATACTTCGCCGCGTTCACCGCGTTCGCGTTTTGCGCGTGCCACAACATCGGCGACGTCATCATCGCGTACAGCGCCGAACACAGCGCGATGACGACCGTTTGCTTGAAAAATCCCGTCGCTTTCGCCTCGGGCGCCTTTTTCGCGCGTTCGCGCCACTCGGCCCACGTCACCGACCTCACGAATAAAAACACCGCCAACCGCGCGCCGTACGCCGCGCCGCCCGCGAGGTGCCACGCCAACGCCGTCGACGTGTACGCCCCGGAAGCGACGTGCGCCGCCGTGACGAACGCCGTGGCGAACGCCACCGCCAAGCCGTAGCCGACGCTAAACGCGTAGATTGGGTTGATGTACGCGAGCGCCACCGCGGGCGCGCACGACGCCCAGAGCGCGGGCAACGCCCAGTGCGACGCGAGCACGTCGACGAGCGCGGGCACCACCGGCATCGCGCGCGTCGGCGTCGTCGATGCGCGTCGACGCGGGACGGATGATTGGACGATTCGCTGCTGTTTACTCGGACCGAACGACGGGGACACCGTCGAGCGCGAGACGGGCGCGGCGACGCGCGCGCGCGAGGACGCGCGGGCGGTGTGCGCGCGACGCGCGAGCGGTGACGCGAGGGCGACGCGTCCGACGACGGACATGCGCGACGACGAGTGATGATGATGACGAGGAATTCGTCATTCAGCGTCATGAATGCGTCGTCGTCGTTACCGCACGCGCTCGCGGATTTGACCTCGTTTCGCGTGCGCGAGGTCATCAACGATGGACGCGACGTCCACGGCCGCGTCGTCGTCCTCGGTGCGTTCGATGGGTGCGAGGAGGAGGCGTTGGTGAAGTTGCAGCGCTCGCCGCTGCCCCACGACCTCGACGGTGTTCGCGCGCTTTTGCGACGCGTGCGTCTTCGCGCGCGCGCGCCGTACAGCGGGGCCGAATACGGGTACTACGTCGGTGACGTCGAGCGCGCGCGAGAGGGCGAGGAGGGGGAGGGGGATGTGGAGTGCGACGTGTTGTATCCGGGGTGTCTGTCGGCGGAGGCGGAGGCGCGAGAAAAACTGTTACGGAAACACATCACTCGAAGCTCTACGCAGCGCGTCATCGTCGTCAGAGAGACACCGAGGATGTATGAAGAGGCGCACGAGCGATACATCGCGAGCATACCTCGAGAGGCGACGGCGTGGGTGAGGAAAATTTTGAGTTTGGAAAAAGAAAAGGAGCGGTTGTTGCACGTCGACAACGATTTTTTACTCAACACCGATCCGAAGTGGACGACGCATCCAGAGTGCGCGACGACGTCGAGAGAGACGTGGATGGGACATCCGAGCGTGGTGGATCTGTACTGTCTCGCGATCGCGATGGATGAAAATTTGAGGAGTCTGCGGGACGTGCGAGCGAGACATTTGCCCGCGTTGCGCGTGATGCTCTCAAAGGGGCGCGAGGTGATCGCGCGCGTGTACGGGGTTCGCGCGGAGGATATGCGCGTGTACGTGCACTATCCACCGCAGTTTTACCACTTTCACGTGCACTTCCAGGCGTTGAGCGCCAAGGAGGTTGGATGCGCCACCGAGCGCGCGCACCAACTCGAAGACATCATCGACAACGTCGAGCGAGACGGTGACTTCTACGCCAAGGCTAATTTATCCCTCAAAATGGGCGAACGCGACCATCTGTACGAACTCTACTCTAGCTCTTAGCGTCGTCGCGACGATGTAACGACATTCTTCGTTGGCGAGCGCGTCGTTCGACTTTTCGCAACCCTCCTCACAGCTCGCCATGTCATCCGCGACCGCCGCGCCTCGCGTCCCTCCCGCGCGCGTCGCGGACGCGCGACGACGCGCGACACCGACGTCCTCGACGTCTCGCGCGACGCATTCGTCCGTCCTCGCCCGCGGGAACGGCCGCGACGTCGTCCGGCTCGTTCCCAAATCGTCGCCTCTTGACGACGCCCCGTCGCCTCACAGCGCCATGGGCGCGTCTCGCGTCTCGAGCGCGACGTCCTCGACGCGGCGAAGGGCGTCCTCCTCGCGAGGCGACCGGCTGACGACGCGCGCCGAGCGAGAGACGCGCCTGGTGTCCGTGCTCACGTCGTTGCCCAGACGGTTCAACCTGTACTTTCAGAGAAAATCCTACCGGCTGACGCTCTGGCGCGCCATCTCGGCGTATTTCGGATTTTATCTCGCCAACGTCATGACGTTGAGTTTCGGCGCGCTGGGAATCAACGACGTCGTCGCCGGAGCGCTGAGCGTGGCGTTCTTCGAGGTGGTGACGCGAATTTATTATCGAAGCGCCGCGACGAATCGCTGGCTCGAGTTTATCAACTGGTTCAAGGTTGGCTACTGTTACTCCCTCATCGCCGACGCGTTCAAGCTCGGCTCGTAATAGGTTCATAGCATTTGTAGAATTACATCGATTCACTGAATCAATTCACGCGCCGCACGTCGGCGAACCGTCGAGTTGTCGCAACGCCTCGTACACGCCTATACCAGCCGACACGCTCAGATTGAGACTGCGCACGTGCGTCTCGTCGATCGGTATCCTGCGCACGCCCCCGGTGGCTTTACACGCCTCCATCGCCGCGTCCGGTAATCCCGTCGTCTCCGCCCCGAATAACAACCAGTCGCCCGGCGCGTACGCGCCCTCCTCGGCGTGCGGTCTCGCCCCAAACTTTGAAAACGCCACCAATCGTCCCGGACGCTCCAACTCTCGCCAGTACGCGTAAAACGCGTCCCAATCGTCGTGCACGCGCACGCACACCGATTTCCAATAATCCAATCCCGCGCGTTTCAACTGCGCGTCGTCGAGCGAAAATCCCAGCGGACCGACGAGGTGCAAGGGAACTCTCGACGCCGCGCACGTCCTCGCGATGCACCCGGTGTTGCCCGGAATCTTCGGCGTCACCAAGACGACGTGTAAATCTTTCCTCTGCGTCTCCGACGCCGTCTCGATCGACCGCACGGTGACGCGAGAGGCGTCATCGGCGCTCGGGGACATGTCGCCGCCGCCGCCGAGACTCTGACGCGCGGCAAGGTGTGGACGCCTCTGCGCGCGCGTGAGCGCGCCGTGACGCGAGATACGAACGTAAGCGGACTCGACGCGGCGTTCGAGCGCGCGCGAGACGACGACGCGCGCGGTCGTCGCGCGCATGAGTGAGGTGTCGATTAATTAATCGCGACTCGACACCATGACGCTCGACGACGCGAGCGAGCTCGCGGGCGTCAACCACCGCGCGGTGGCGCTCGCGTGGACGCTCTTCGCGCTCGTCGTCGTGCACCTGGCGAACGCGCTGAAGACGAGCGCCAAGGCGCGACGAACGAATCGGCGCGCGGTGTTGGGATCGGCATCGACATCGACATCGACGAACGACGAGCGCGCGCCGACGGTGTTGGGATTCTATCACCCGTCGAGCGCGGACGGTGGGGGTGGTGAGCGCGTGTTGTTCGCGGCGATCGCGGCGGCGCAGAGACGCGCGCGAGAGGGACGAGTGGTTGGGAATCGAGATGAGGACGAGGACGGCGACGCGAGACGGGACGTCGTGTGCTGCGTGTACTCGTCCGCGGCGTCCAACGCGGAGGGATTCGATGGAAACACCGTCGTAGACGGCGCAGAGTTGATCGCGCGCGCGAAGGACAAGTTTGGAATCGCGCTCGAGGGACCGATCAGAGTGGTTCGATTGACGAGGGAGCGATGGGCTCGCGCGGAGACGCATCGAAGGTGCACAATCTTCGGTCAGTTTGTCGGAAGCGCGTGGTTAGGGTTCGAAGCGTTGTGGGCGTTCACGCCGGACGTGTTCATCGATACCATCGGACACGCGTCGACGTATCCCATCGCTAAGTACGTCTTTGGATGCCAGACGGCGGCGTACGTGCACTATCCCACCGTGTCGAGCGACATGATCGAACGCGTGGCGAGCGGGAGATTGATGTATAACAACAGCGCGAGATTTACTTCATCTAAGATTTTGACGGGTTTGAAGATTTTGTACTACAGAGCGTTCGCGGTGGTGTACGGATGGTGCGGGAAGTCGTGTTCGTGCGTCATGGTGAACTCGACGTGGACCAAGGGACACATCGATGAGCTCTGGGGGGTGAATTCGCGAGTGGTGTACCCACCGTGTAACGTAGAGGATTTGTCGCAGCTGTCGCTCACGCGGCCGAGATTGAACGCGAAGGGTCAGCCGGTGAAGAAGGACAAGGCGGCGTTGCGCGTGGTGAGCGTCGGACAGTTTCGACCGGAAAAGGCGCACGTCATGCAGCTCGCCGCTTGGAAGGCGCTGAAAAAGTCCATGAATAGAACGCAAAAAATTGATAACGCGGTGCTGGTGTTCGTCGGCAGTTGTCGCGGCGACGCCGATCGCGAGCGTTTAGCCGACATACAACAAAGCGTGAAGGATTTAGAGCTCGAGGACAGCGTGCAGTTTCTCGTCGACGCGTCGTACGAGCAAGTCAAGCGAGAGTTGTCTCGAGCCTCCGTGGGCATACACACGATGATCGACGAACATTTCGGGATATGCATCGTCGAGTACATGGCAGCAGGCGCAGTTCCCGTGGCGCACGCGTCCGGCGGGCCGCTCCTCGACATTGTCCGAGACCAACCGGACGGTTTCACCGGGTTCACTGCGGATAGCGTCGAAGAGTACGCCGAAATTCTGGGACACTTATTGTCCATGCGAAGGAGTGAGCGGGAGGAAATCGCGACGCGCGCGAGAGAACGTAGTAAATTATTCAGCGAGGCGGAGTTTAGCGCGAGTTTCATCGACAGTCTCACCAGTGCTGGTGTATTTTAATAAAAAACGTTCTACCGGTACGTGCACATTTCACATCGACGCTCACTCCTCTTCATCGGACTCTTCCTCCTCGTCCTCGTCAGACTCTTCTTCGTCCTCGTCGTCTTCATCTTCCTCGTCCTCCTCGTCCTCTTCGTCCTCGTCCTCTTCGTCTTCTTCCGACATGTCCTCGTCTTCCTCGTCTTCCTCGTCCTCGTCTTCCTCGTCCTCAGACTCCTCCTCGTCCTCAGACTCGTCCTCGTCCTCGTCCTCGTCGTCTTCACCAGAGATGAGCTTTTTCAAATTACGCATCTCCGCCTCGAGATACTCCTTCCTGCGCAATTTCTTCGTCTGCTGCGCGTCCATGCGCTCGCCGTCTCGCTCCCGCGCCTCCAACGCCTCGATTTGTCTCAACTTTTTCGCCAATGCTCGATACCTCACCTCCAGAGGTCCGTACTGCGGTGTCTCTCGTCGAAACTCCCCATCGTTCGACGCTCTCCCACTATCACCCGAACGCTTCAACGCGTCTCGTTTCGCCTTCTCAGCCTTGCGCTTCTGCGCGTACGTGATCCCGGGACGCTTGGCTGACTCGGCGGCGGCCAACTTTTTCCTCGTCTTGGCGTCGAGCGGGACGCCGTCGCGCTTCGTCCGCGCCTTTCCCGTGCGGCTCTGCGCGCCCATGACGTTCGTCGCTCGCGCGTCGCCGACTCGTTCGAGCGCTCGGGCGCGTCGCGGAGTCACGCGCGCGGCGAGGAGGCGCGGCGAGATGGCGGCGGCGAGAGGCTCGACCGTCTGTCTTTTTGTCTGTCTGTTTGTGTCTGGAATACAACGAACGAACGAACGAACGAACGAACGAACGAACGCGCTGCGGTGCGATGCGGGCGAGTCTCAATCGGAGTCGTCGTCGTCGTGAAAGAGCGGGAGCCAACGCTGGCGGTCCTGGTGCTTTCGCGTACACTCGGCGTACAGTTTCTGCAAGAGGGCGCAAAAGTCGATGGAGACGGATTCGGGCATGTCCCGCGAATGATTTTCCATGGTGACGAGCAACTCGTTGAGCGCGTCGACGGCGGCGTCTTTCGAATCGTTGGTGACGCCGTCGGTGAACCTTTGTAAAAGCTCGTGCGTCGCGTCGACGAAGTCGTCGGCGAGGTCTCGTTTGTCGTCGTCGTCGTCGGCGGCGGCGGCGTTCGGCGCGACGAGTTTGAGAATAGCCGCCACATGTTTTTCGCACCGCGCCAACGTGCGCGACATTCGGTTGATGGGTTGGTAGACGGCACCGTTTGCCTCGAGAATTCTGACGACGGAATCGTTTCGCGCGTCGACTGCATAGTGAATCGCCGTCTTGTGCGAATACGAACGGGTGTGAATGTCCGCGCCGCTTTCAATGAGCTTCTCCGCGATGATGGCGCGATCGTATAGCGCGGCGAACATCAACGCCGTGCGCCCGCGTTCACACTTCTCCTCCAATCTCGCTCCGCTTTGTAACAACATTTCAGCGATGCACAGATATCCTTCGCGAACGGCGTACATCAGCGGTGTGTGGCCGTCCGACGGCGCGGGCACATTCACGTCTGCTCCTCGCTCTATGAGTAACGCCGCGATGTCAAAGAAGCCTTCTTTAATCGCAATCGTCAGCGCGGTTTTGCGATCAGATGACTCCGCCTCGACGTGCACTCCGTTGTTCAAGAGCACTCGAACGACGTCTTCATGTTTGCCCTTCACGGCCAAGATCAACGCGCCGTCGGATTGATTTCTGTAGTTAGGAAACAGATCGACGTCTCGTTCTATGAGCGCTTCGAGGACGTCCACGTGGCCATTCTCACAGCTCGCCAACACGGCGCTGTACGCGTAGTCGTCGTATGTGCACGCTCCAGCGTCCAAGAGCGCTCGAACGACCTCAACGCGTCCAGCTTCGGCTGCGAGCACGAGCGCAGCCGCGCTGTCACGATGCGCGTCGATGGATGCGCCTTCGCGAATGAGCTCGCGCACGACCTGCATGTGACCATATTTTGCGGCGAGCATCAGTGGAGTTTGTCCGCGCTCGGGATTGATGTCAGCGCCTCGCGCGATGAGCGTGCGCACGATGTTGAGATGACCATTCGCCGAAGCGCACGAGAGGGCAGATTTTTCAGCCGGAACTTGTTGCGGACACATGTTCACCGCCGCGCCTCGAGCGAGAAGCATTTCCACGATGCGAATTTGACCGTTCCCTGCGGCGGCCGCGAGCGGCGTGTTGCCAGAAGAATTGGCAACGTTCACGCCGGCGCCGTATTCGTCCACGAGCATCTCGGCAACCGACGCTCGGCCGTACTCGCACGCTTCGATCAGAGGCGTGGTTTTGCTCGAGAACGTTACCTCGTCGTTCACGTGTGCCGCCGCACCTCTCTCCAGGTATACGCGAGGAGTTATACTATCTCCGCGCTGGATGGAGCTAATCAGGTTCAGCGGCGCCGTCAAATTCCAGAGCCTTTCCTTGACCGCCGCCACGCTGACCTCCGCGCCCCGCCTTGGGTCCGTTTGGAACACCATGTACGCCGTTAGTTTACAAGTGGTTCTGATCATCGGGTCGGCGCCGGCGTCGAGAAGTGCTTCGATGACGCGAACGGCACCGCGCTTGGCGGCGCACACGAGCGCCGTCTCCCCGATGACGTCTCTCACATCGATGTTGAACCTGGCTTCGTTCGCGCCGTGCGTCACCAGAGCTCGCACCACGCGCGCGCGTTCCTCGTCCGCGTCGATCGCGGCGCGAATCGTCATACCCATGACGTCACCAACAAGTGTGCTCGCCGCGTGCAGAGCGCTGATGCCTCGCAAATCATCCACGGCGCTGTTCGCGCCGGCTCGCAACAGCGCCTCGACGCACGCGGCGCGACCCTCCGCGCACGCTCGCCACAGCGCCGTTCTCCCCTCCTTGTCCGTCGCGTCCACGACGGCACCGTGCGCCAACAACAAACTCACCACCTCTTCGTTCCCCACCGCCGCCGCTTCGTGTAACGCCGTCGTCGCCAACACGCCTCGCGCGTTGACGCTCTCCCGCGCGTCGACGCGCTCGCGCGCGCACCTCGCGCACCCCGCGCGCGCGCTCACCACGATCCCCGGCTCGGGGTCCAAGCACGCGAACCACGTCGACGTGTACGCCACGGACGAGTCACGAACCGGCGCGCACGTCTCACACGTCGTCTCCGGCGTCGGCGCGCCGATCGTCCACGCGCCGCGCGGCGGCCAGGGTGCCCACTCCTCCCGCCCACCGTTCGCCTCCCGGACGGGATGATGCGCACGATGCGCGGCATCGTCGTCGACGACGTCCCGACGCGCGTCTTCGCCCGCGACGGCGACGAACGCGTCGTCGTCATTTACCCGCGCGCGCACCCGTCGTCGTCGTCCCCCGCGCGGGTCGTCTCGGACGTCGTCGCGCGCGTCGTCGCGCGGACGCGATTGGTGATTCGCGGGCGACGCCATGGATGATGATGGATGACGCGCGAGACGACGTTCGAGACGACGATGACGGTGGGTGAGAAAACGCGAGAGCGCGCGAGTGGGTTTTACTCGGCGCGCGCGTCGCCCGGGCGAGTCGCGCGCGAGGTCGCGCGTCGGTGTGTGGGGGGGTGGTCGTCGTCGAGGGTCTGGAAACGGTGGAGGCGAGAGGTGCCAAGAATTAGTTGGAGGGAGCGCGCGAGAGAGCGCGAGAGAGGTTTGGATTGGATTGGAGTGGAGTGGAGTGATCGCGCGCGCGATGGGAAGTGCGCGGTGGTGGTCAGAGCTCGCGCTCGCCGCGTCGACCGGGATACGCGTCGCGCGCGGTGCGCGTCCAATCGGCTATGTCTACGTCTATTCGGTCGTCTACTTCTTCGTCTTTGTCTTCGTCTTCGTCTTCGTCTTCTAACGCGCGGATCGCGCGCGTCCAAAACGATTCTTCGGTTGTGGCGAAGTGGGCGTCATCATCGTTGTCGTCGTCGTCTCGCTCGTCGCGAATGGACGTCGACGCGTCTTCAAACGCTTCGGCGCGCGCGCGCGCGCCAGTCTGCCGCGACGACGGTATCATCCCTCGCGCGCGATCGACGACGAACGATTCGAATCGAGACACAGTCGCACACGTTCGCGCGACGGCGCGATCACGCATCGCGCGTCGTCTCGTCTTCTTCGTCGTCGTCGTCGTCGTTCGCACCGTCTCGAACGCCTTCGCCGCCGCCTCAAACGCGTCCCCGACCTCGTTCGCGCCTCGTCGCTTATCCGGATGCGCGCGCAGCGCGATTCGACGAAACGCTTTTTTCGCCAATCGCTCGCGCGCGCGCGAGTCCCCGCGCGCCTCGTCCGCGCGCGTCGCGCGCGTCCACGCCTCGGGCGCCACTCCCAACGACCGCAGCGCCATCATCGTCTGCGCCTCGCGTGTCGCTCGCACCGTCTCCGCCGCGCACGCGACCGCGAGGACGCGACGCGAGACGCCCACCGTCACCGCCGCGCACGCGACCGCGACCGCGACCGAGCGCCGCGATGCCGCGCGCGCCATAATCGCGTCGTCATTCTCCGGCGCGCTTTCATGCATCCGCCCGCGATGCGCGCGCGCGCGACACCGCGCGCGACGCCGCGCGCGACGCCGCGCGACGCGCGCGTTCCCGACCGTCTCGCGCGTCGTCGCGTTCGCGCGCGCGCGCTCGGAGAGCACAATTCCGCGCTCGATCGCTACGCGCCCCCGCATCGACAGAATTCATCCTCGTCCACGTCGACGACGACGGGCCCGACGACGACGGGCTCGACGACGGGCTCGACGTCCACCACCGATCCCCTCGTCGCGCAGGCGAGGGAGACGCTCGCGATGAGCGAGGTGGGGGACCTCCTGATCGTCATCGCGGAGTCGGCGGATGGGAGCGGGCGGTGGGCGAGCGACGGGGACGGGAGCGCCGACGCCCGACGACGCGCGAACGGTGACGGTGGACGGGATGAGTCCCTGCGATGGTTCGTCGTCAGACGCATCGGCATGAGCACGGGGGGGAGGAACATGATCGAGGGGGAGATGGAGGGGAAGCACGCGCAGATTTTAGACCAAGGCGGGACGAATCAGGCGCGCATCGGCGTGGCGGGGGCGTTGACGCGAGAGGATGGACGATTACTGCGAGGTGAGAGTGAGGAGGACGGTGAAACGTTGAAACGGGCGGCGAAAACGTACGCGAGAAAGATTGAGATCGAGGGAGACGCGTTGACGGTGGTGAAACGCGTGCGGCGCGCGTTGACGCTGGAGATGTTGGAGACGGCGGTGACGAAAAATCCAGATTTTTGGACGAAAGGGGAGGGGCCGCACACGCGACGGGTGGTGAAAGATCCCACGGAACTCGCGGTGAAGACGACCGGGGAGTTGTTGGCGCTGAAACATCGACATCGAGACGTCGTGTTGGTGCAAATCGTGAGCGATTGGCCGTGCGGGATGGAGGATAGCCTTCGCGCGCCGTACGCGGAGACGCTGTTGGAGGACATGCTCGAGAGCGATGATTCGCTCTCTATCACAGTCTCGGAGGCGAGTTATCGCGACGGTGAAGGTAAGGATGGTGAACCGACGTACGCGCGCGGCGTCACTGCCATCGTGTACAGAGACGTCGCCAAACACAAGGCGGATCTACTCAAATCCATGGGCGCGCAAGCCACCAAGACGACGTCGGGGGCGTTCGAACAAGCCTTGGTGGGCGTCGCGCTCGGATACAGCGACGAGAACGTCGCGCACCACGTTCGAAAGATGAACGAGGAGGAAAAATTGTCGGACGAGGACATCTTACGCTTGATCGACACGGCGAAGAAGGAGATTGAAGCCTTGCGTTCGTCGTGACCGCGCGCGCGAGCGCCCGCCTGTAACAAAAAACAATGCCGCTACGCTACCACTACATCACTATCTCTAAAAATTCACACGACGCACACGTCGCCACGCACGCATCCAATCCGTACGCGTCGCGCACGGCGAATCGAAGCTCTCTCGGTCGTCCGCACCCTCTCGCGCCGTGCGCGTCAAACGTCTCCGCCAAACGTCGACGAAGGTACGCCAACCCCACCTTTTCGTCCGCGCGCGCGATTCTGAACCCTCCACACGCACAAAACAACACGTGCCTATTCATCATCACCCGTCTCGTCGCGCACACCGGACACAACACGTCCTCCTCGTCGTCGCCGACGCCTCGCGCCTCGCGCGCCGCCTCCGCCTCCGCGCCGCCTCCTTCGCCGACGCCCTCGTCGCTCGGAAACGTCCACCGCTCGAACGCCTCGATCGCGCGCGTCAACCGTTCCGTCTCCTCCGCCTCTTCTCTCTCCAACTCCTCTCCCACGCGAACCGCTCGCGCCGTCTCCTCTCGCGCCAACTCGCGCTCCGTCGCCTCTTGCATGGCGAGCAAGACGCGTTCCACCTCTTCCTCGCTCAATCCACGAACGTCCTCGTCCTCGTCGTCGACTTCGAAAGCCTCGTCGTGGAGAAGATCGCGCAGTTTTCGTCGTTTCGCGTGTTCGTCTCGAACGATGGCGCGCCACGCGTCCGCGCGCGCCGTCCCACGCGCGTCATCGTCATCGTCATCGTCTTCTTCATCGCGTCGTCGTCGTCGTCGTCGCGCGCGCGCCCACGTCCGCGCCCGCTCGACACACGCGCGCGCCAACGCGTCATCCATCCCGCGCGCGCGCTCTCGCGCTCTCGCGCGCGCCGTCGTCCGACGCCCGTCCCGTCGATCGGTCGGTCGGTCGGTGGACACATCGATCGATCGCTCGGTCGGACCGATGGAGAATATACACAGACATTGGTGTGTGTGTCTGTTCGTGTCCCCGAGGGTGGCGCTCGGACGAGCGCGGTGGTGAAGCGCGCGCGCGACAGACGCGGGCGAGCGACGGGCGGTGGTGATGCGCGCGCGCGTCGTCGTGCGCGTCGTCGTCGCGTGCGTCGTCGCGAGCGTGGGAGGCGTGGGGGCGACGTTTACCACGGATGGACGGACGTGCGCGTTTCCGAAGACGCTGCGGGACGGGACGGAGGTGCGCGGGTGCGTGCCGTACGGGGAGACCGGGACGACGTGGTGCGTGGCGGAGGAGGATGGACGGTGGGGGGCGTGCGGGGACGGGCGGTCGAGCGCGCGGGAGGGGGTGGTGCGGGAGGAGGTGTTGCGCGCGGCGGCGACGCTGGCGAAGAAGGGCGCGGGGACGAGCGAGGAGGAGGCGCGAGAGGCGCGGGCGGTGTTGGACGGCGCGAGCGAATTGATGCTTCGAGCGCTCGC
>Ga0255777_10001796_pt1 | contig 19836 bp, 15 predicted proteins | sample 101ome_15_FD_179975 | JGI IMG/M metagenome (GOLD analysis project Ga0255777, IMG submission 179975) | Coastal salt marsh microbial communities from the Groves Creek Marsh, Skidaway Island, Georgia - 101402AT metaG (version 2) | ecosystem: Environmental > Aquatic > Marine > Intertidal zone >... | reverse complement strand
TTCGCAGCTGGTTTTTTCACCGTGCCTTTTTTCACCGTACCTTTTTTCGGCGTGTCCACCCAACCGGCCAGATTTTCAGTGGCAATTTGCTCAATCACCTTCATGCCAGCCGGACTGTCATTCAAACAAGGAATATAGCTAAATGTCTCGCCGCCATGTTCCAAAAATTCTTCATGCAGTTCGATGTCCAACTCGTCCAATGTTTCCAGACAATCAGCAACAAAACCTGGTGCCATGATGGCAACATGTTTTGATCCATTTTCAGCAAGCGCCACAACGCTTTTGTCGGTGTAGGGCTGAAGCCAAGGTTCCGACCCAAACCGCGATTGGAAGGTCGCGTGAAAATGATCTTTGTCCCAAACAAGTTCTTCACGAAGAAGGCGCGCTGTTTTCAAGCATTGGCAATGATAGGGATCACCCGCCACGAAATAGCTTTTGGGGATGCCGTGAAATGAAATCACCAGATCATCAGGCATGCCGTTTTTCTTGACCGATTGCCGAACCGAATCTGCCAACGCCTTGATATAGACAGGGTGGTCATGCCATGGCGGCGCGGTACGAATGGCCGGTTGCCAACGCAGATCAAGCGCCCATTTAAACACTTCGTCATTGACCGTTGCGGTCGTTGATGCGGCATATTGCGGATAAAGCGGCATGACCAGAATCTGGCTGCATCCGGCATTTTGCAGCTTTTGCATTTGCGATTGGATTGACGGCTTGCCATAGCGCATGGCGTAGTCAGTGATCAGTTCATCACTTTGAAAGCTGTTGGCAACATGTTCGGCCTGAAGGCGGGTGATGCGGCGAAGCGGTGACCCATCTGGATCATCTTTCAGCCAGATTCGCGCATAGGCATCACCTGATTTGCGAGGGCGGATATTCAAAATAATGCCGTTCAGAATGAGCCACCATAAGAGGCGCGGCACTTCAATCACTCGGCGATCGGATAAAAACTGCTTTAGATAGCGCCTCATTGATGGCGTGTCGGTGCCATCGGGCGTGCCAAGATTGACCAAAAGCAGGCCGGTTTTACCGCGGCCGGGGAAATGAGGGTGGTCGGAAGGGGTGGGGGTAATTGGCATAATCACGTTCCATCAACAGCCGCAAAGGCACTAAAAAAGCCAGAGCCCTGTTCACCGAACAGCGACCATAACATCAAAAATAGGCGAAAACGCCTGACTGCACCTAATGTAGGGGCTATGGGTGGCAAAATCCAGCCTTGCCAAAAATGCACATTGGTTTTTTCGCAAAAATCATCAGCGGCAATGGGTGGACTAGCCGATTTGCTTGGGCCAGTTTGCCTAACCAGTCTGTTGGGCCTGCGTATCGCCAGCTAGGGCAAATGCCTTTTGCAGTGAGTCCACAAGATGATCAATCATCGCATCAGTATGCAGCGGGCCCGGGGTCAGTCGTAACCTTTCGGTACCCACCGGTACGGTTGGATAATTAATCGGCTGCACATAAATGCCGAAATCATGCAACAGAATCTGACAGATTTGGCTGCATTTTGCCGCGTCTTCGACCATCACCGGAATGATATGCGTGTCGCCTTCCAGAATAGGCAAACCAACTTCGTGCAATTTTGCTTTCAATTTGGTGGCCTGACGCTGCTGAGCCAAACGCTCATGCGAATTGCGGCGCAAATGCTGAACCGAAGCCAATGCCCCGCAGGCCAAGGCAGGTGGCAGGGCAGTGGTGAAAATAAAACCTGATCCAAAGCTGCGAACCGCATCGCAAATCACATCATCAGCTGCAATATAGCCGCCAACAACGCCAAAGGCCTTGCCAAGCGTTCCTTGGATGATGTCGACCCGATCTTGAACACCGCGCATTTGCGCAATGCCGCCACCTTCATTGCCATACATGCCAACCGCATGAACTTCATCAAGATAGGTCAGCGCATTATATTTTTCGGCAAGTTCGACAATTTCGACAATCGGGCCAGTGTCGCCATCCATCGAATAGACTGATTCAAAAATAATCAGCTTTGGCCGGTCAATTGGCTGGGCAGCAAGCAATTCTTCAAGATGTGCCAAATCATTATGGCGAAAAATTTCCTTGTCACAGCGCGCATAGCGAATGCCGGAGATGATCGAGGCATGATTCATCGCGTCGGATAGAATCAGCATATTATCGAACAAACCGGCAATGGCACTGATGCTGGCTTCATTGGCAACATAGCCGCTTGTCAGCACAAGGGCACGTTCCTTGCCATGAAGATCGGCAAGTTCGCTCTCAAGCGCAACAATCGCGGCGCTGGTGCCGGAAATATTGCGGGTGCCGCCAGCGCCAGTACCATGAACATCAATGGCGCCAGTCAATGATTTGACCACATCCGGGTTTTGCCCCATGCCAAGATAATCGTTTGAACACCAGATAACGACATCTTTTGGCCCGTCGGGGCTGTTCCACAGCGCATGCGGATGCCAGCCGGTTTGACGCTCTAGCTCAATAAAGGTCCGGTAGCGACTTTCGCTTTTTAGCTGGTTTAGCTTGCTTTTCAAAATTTCGCGATAATTCACGAATATATCTCCTGCGGCGCGCGTGCATTCGGCGCTACGGTTGCTACAATCAATGGCCGGAAAAATCCATAAAAAACTTGATGACCGTCATTACAGCATAATCGCACATCATACCATGCGACATTGGGTCCTGCCAAAAGATGAATTGGTATTATGCAGAGGATGGCGACAACCAGATATTTATTTGGTCGGGCGCGGTGCGGCGTTCAAGGCAATAATGTTGCAATTAATCATCTGTTTACCCGCATGTTCAAAGTTAACTGTTACATTCATCCCAACGATAGATTGAACCTGACCAATGCCCCAATCGGGTTTATCTGGATGGATCACAAAATCACCAAGGCTGAAATAAAGCAACTGCGGATGTCCTATGGGTTTTTTCACGAAAAATGCTCAAAAGCACCAACGCTTTCCTGCCATGAATGGGTGGCCGCTGGCAAGCCCATTTGACGCAAATAAGCCCAAGCCGCGCCATTCGCAGATAAGGCGGCATCGGACGGTATGTCTCGTTTTAAGAGGTCGGCAAGGCTGGGGTGGCTGTGAGGCTGTGCGCTAACCCCGTCCAAACGGGAGATGAATTGGAGGGGGGCAGGCACAGCCTCAACAAACAAGGGGTGACGGCTAGCCTACTTTTTCAAGCACCTGATAATCGCGCGTTTCGCGAAGGATATAACCTTGCCCCCAAACCGTATCAACGCTTAGGCCTTCGGCGCCATTTTCAACAAGTTTGCGCCGCAGCTTACATATGAAAACGTCGATGATTTTTGGTTCCGGTTCATCAATGCCGCCATAAAGATGGTTCAAAAATGCATCCTTGCTGAGAACAGCACCTTTTCGCAGTGCCAAAAACTCAATGATCCGAAATTCTTTGGCGGTTAGCTCAAGTCGCGTTTCGCCAACCTTGGCGTAATTGCGGCTGAGATCAACAACCAGATTGCCCACCGAAATCGTGGCTGAACCGTGACCATGCGTCCGCCGCATGATGGCATCGAGATTCGCCATCAATTCATAGCGGTCAAATGGTTTGGTCAAATAACCAACGGCGCCAGCGCCAAGCGCGGTAATTTTCTCATCAATACCGCTATTGCCGGAAATAACCAATATCGGCACAAGGATGTGATTCTTGCGCACAAGCCGCGCTAGTCGCGTGCCATCACCATCAGGCAGGTTCAGATCGAGCAGAATTGCATCGATTCGGTTATGCTTTAATTCGGATAGGGCTGTTTCGATTGTGTTTGCCGTTGTTTTGAAATGCCCTGCTTCTTCTAATGTCATGCCAAGAACATCTGCAACAATTGGATCATCTTCAACTTTGAGTACATGCATTTTGAAAACTCTCTCTTTTAAACGGTTAATACGTCATTTCATTTTCTCTTGCGCGAACGAAACCGAACCATTGCCACACATCAAAAAACCTTCAAAATATCGCGCTCAATTGCGGCTATCAAAAGGGTAAGCGGGTAAGAGAGTGATAACAAATCACATATGCGTGATTAACTTTTTAATAATGTTTTTTCATGGTTAGGCGAATTCAGATAGGTCCTTTTGGCCAAAATCCCCTTGCAGTTCAGATTGAATCGGTGTAATCCACAGCCCTCTTTTTAGGGGCGGCATTTTGGTCGCCAACTTCAATTTGATTGCGAAGGTGATGAAATGAAGAACAAGAAGCTCGTTTCCGATACAGCAGAGATTGCCAAGCCAAAAAATGGCAAGGCGACAACGACAAATGGCGCTAAAGCGGCAACAAAGGCAAAAGCTGGCGCTGGGTCGATTGCGAAAAATATGCTTCCCGATGATTACCGGCCAAGCGAAGACGAAGATTTCATGAATCCGCTTCAGCTTTTATATTTCCAGAAAAAGCTGGAATCCTGGAAAGCCGAATTACTGGATGATGCCAGCGGCACCATTACCGGCCTTTCGCAGGAAAATCTGCATCAGCCAGACCAGATGGATCGCGCGCAAATCGAAAGCAATGCCGCGCTTGACCTTAGAACTCGCGACCGTGAACGCAAATTGTTGCAGAAAATCGAAGCGGCCTTACGCCGGATCGATGATGGCAGCTATGGCTATTGCGTCGAAACTGACGAGCCTATCAATCTTCGCCGCCTTGAAGCGCGGCCCATTGCCTCGCTAAGCCTTCATGCGCAAGAACGTCATGAACGCATGGAACGTGTCCATCGCGACGATTAGGACATTTGCCAAAAGTTTAAAACTTACTCTGCGCCCGTATCTCGAAATGGTATGGGCGTTTTCTTTTGGAAAAGCGAAAAAACAGAACAAAAGGTGAAAATAGACTTGCAATCGGAACAAAACAAGTACAGAATAGAGTCTCGTTACCAGAAATGGTACAAATTTTTAAGAGCCCCAGTCCGGCATTTCAGGCGTTTCATCACGCCAAAGTGGAAAGGCTCAGATTCACGCGCCGCAATCGGCGTGAAAATGAGCATCGATAGAAATGCATGAAGATAAATTGCATGGACTATAAAGTGAATGGACAGGGGGGCGGTGGTTGTGCAACTAAGGAGGCATAAATGGCTGGGGTTGTAGTGGATATGAAAATGAAAAGTGACGACAAGAACAAGGCGCTTGAAGCGGCCATTGGCCAGATTGAAAAGGCGTTTGGCAAAGGGTCGGTGATGAAACTTGGCCAACGCGAATCTGCGGTCGATGTTCAGTCAATTTCAACTGGATCGCTTGGTCTTGATATTGGCCTTGGCATTGGAGGTTTTCCAAAAGGCCGGATTATTGAAATCTACGGCCCAGAATCATCAGGCAAAACAACGCTGGCACTTCATGCTGTTGCCGAAGCGCAAAAAGAAGGTGGCACTTGTGCCTTTGTTGACGCGGAACACGCGCTTGACCCGTCTTATGCACGCAAACTTGGCGTTAATATTGATGATCTGTTGATCTCGCAGCCTGACGCTGGTGAACAGGCGCTGGAAATTACCGATACGCTGGTTCGTTCAGGTGCGGTTGATGTTCTTGTTGTTGACTCGGTCGCCGCCTTGGTGCCGCGTGCCGAACTTGAAGGCGAAATGGGCGATCATCATGTCGGGCTTCATGCGCGTTTGATGAGCCAGGCACTTCGCAAACTCACTTCGTCAATTGCGCGTTCGAATTGTTTGGTGATTTTTATCAACCAGATCCGTTTGAAAATTGGCGTGATGTTTGGCAATCCGGAAACCACAACAGGTGGAAATGCCCTGAAATTCTATGCTTCAGTCAGGTTGGATATTCGCCGGATTGGCGCGATTAAAGATCGTGATGAGGTTGTCGGTAACCAGACCCGCGTTAAAGTGGTGAAAAACAAGGTTGCCGCGCCGTTCCGGACCATCGAATTTGATATTATGTATGGCGAAGGCATTTCCAAAATGGGCGAATTGCTCGATCTTGGCGTCGCTGCTGGAATTGTTGATAAATCTGGGGCGTGGATTTCCTACAAGGGGCAGCGCATTGGTCAAGGCCGCGAGAATGCCAAAACATTCCTTCGCGAACATACCGAACTGGCGAATGAAATCGAATCGGCCATTCGGCAAAATGCTGGGCTTGTCGGCGATCAGATGCTTGATACGTCAATCGCGTCAAGCGACAAAGCACAAGTGCCAGATACGCCTGATCTGCCCGATACACCGACAATGCCAAAATAAGGTTTTATCGCCGAAAGCCACCTAACTTTATGCAGGTAGGCTTGGTCAGATCGTGAATAATGTGAAATGGTCAGTTCCGGTTTTGGGACTGGCCATTTTGCCTTTGTGATATGGTTGTCAAAATAGGGCGTTTGCCGCCGTCGCCGTCTTTGCCAAAAAGCGGCAGGCTGTCATCAAGTTAATCTGGACAGACACCCCTTGTGGCGGGTAGATAATAACCGCTAATGATTGGGCGGTGTGCGGTGCCATAAATGACCGTTTGCCGTGATGGCAGGGTCGCCGCAAACCAAATGTGACAAGCCAAACGCTGTGCTGGGGGCAGTCTTATGTCGAGTGTGAATGATATCCGCGCCACTTTTCTGGAATATTTTGGCAAAAACGGGCATGAAATTGTCGCATCAAGCCCACTTGTACCGCAAAATGATCCAACCTTGATGTTTGCCAATTCGGGCATGGTGCAGTTTAAAAATCTGTTCACCGGTGCCGAAACCCGCGATTATGTTCGGGCGACAACATCGCAGAAATGTGTCCGTGCTGGCGGCAAACATAATGATCTTGAAAATGTTGGCTATACGGCGCGTCACCACACATTTTTTGAAATGCTTGGTAATTTCTCCTTTGGCGATTATTTCAAGGGAAATGCCATTGAATTGGCGTGGAATTTGATCACCAAGGAATATGGGCTTGATGCGTCAAAACTGCTTGTCACGGTCTATCATGAAGATGATGAAGCGGCGAATCTATGGAAGAAAATCGCTGGTCTGAAAGATGACCGCATCATCCGTATTGCCACATCCGACAATTTCTGGGCGATGGGTGATACCGGTCCTTGTGGCCCCTGTTCGGAAATTTTCTATGATCATGGCGACCATATCCCGGGCGGCCCGCCAGGGTCACCTGACGAAGATGGTGATCGCTTTATCGAAATCTGGAATCTGGTTTTTATGCAGTTTGAGCAGATGCCGGATAAACGTATAGCCTTGCCAAAACCGTCAATTGATACGGGCATGGGGCTGGAACGTATCGCGGCGGTGCTTCAGGGCAAGCATGACAATTATGACATTGACCTTATGCGGTCATTGATCGAGGCGTCGGCAGATGTGTCCGGCACTGATGCCGATGGAAGCCATATTATATCGCATCGGGTTGTGGCAGACCATTTGCGGGCGTCATCTTTTTTGATTGCCGATGGTGTTTTGCCGTCAAATGAGGGGCGCGGCTATGTTTTGCGCCGGATTATGCGGCGTGCGATGCGCCATATTCACCAGATGGGGTGCGCCGAGCCTACCATGTACCGGCTTGTGCCAACCCTTGTTGCCGAAATGGGCGCGCAATATGGCGAATTGGGACGTGCGCAATCGCTGATTACCGAAACGCTAAAGCTGGAAGAAACCCGTTTCAAAGAAACGCTTGGTCGCGGCCTTCGCATTTTGAATGACGAGCTGGCAGGCAAGGCCGCCGGTGGGACGCTTGATGGCGCAACTGCCTTTAAGCTTTATGATACTTTTGGCTTTCCGCTTGATCTGACCCAAGATTTCATGCGCGGTTATGGCTGGCAGGTTGATCTTGATGGCTTTAACGCCGCAATGGATGCGCAAAAAGCCAATGCCCGCCGTGCATGGAGCGGATCGGGCGACAGCGCCACTGAAACCATCTGGCTTGATCTGGCGCAAAAGCTAGAGCCAACAGAATTTTTAGGCTACACATCAGATTCAGCCGAAGCCATTGTTACTGCGCTTGTTGATGGTAATGCCGAAATTGAAGAAATCGGCACAGCTGGCAAGGGGCGGATGATTGTCAATCAAACCCCGTTTTATGGCGAATCGGGTGGTCAGGTTGGTGATGTCGGCACGATTAGCTGGGACAATGGCACCGCCCGCGTCACTGATACCCAGAAAACCCCGTCAGGTCTGTTTATCCATCATGTCGAAATTATCTCTGGCACGCTTGCCAAGGGGCAAGAGGTTCGGTTGCAGATCGACGTGTCGCGCCGTTTGCGGCTTCGCGCCAATCATTCGGCAACGCATCTTCTTCATGAATCGCTTCGGCTTGTGCTTGGTGATCATGTGGCGCAAAAGGGCTCGCTTGTCAGCCCCGACCGGTTGCGGTTTGACTTTTCCCATCAAAAGGCTGTTTCGGCCGAAGAATTGGATCAGGTTCAACAAATCGTTAATGCACGGATTCGGATGAATTCGGATGTCACAACCCGCATTATGACGCCTGACGCCGCGATTGAACTTGGCGCATTGGCGCTGTTTGGCGAAAAATACGGCGATGAAGTTCGCGTTGTGCAAATGGGCGGTGCGGCTGATGATGATCCAAGCAAGGCATGGTCGGTTGAATTATGTGGCGGCACCCATGTTGGCCGAACAGGCGATATCAGCCTATTGAAAATCATTTCGGAATCGGCTGTTGCTGGCGGGGTGCGCCGGATTGAGGCGGTAACGCATGAAGGCGCGCTGGCGTGGATTGATGCGCGTGATGCCATTTTGACCAAAAGCGCTGATCTGTTGAAGATTGCGCCCGACCAGCTTGCCGACCGCGTTGCCCAGCTGGTCGAAGACCGTAAAAAGGCTGAACGTGATATCAGCCAGCTGCGGCGTAAATTGGCCGCTGGCGGCAGCGGCGGTGCTGGCAATGGCAGTGATGTTTTCAATGGTATCAATTTTGTTGGGCGGTTGCTTGAAGACACGCCGGCGCGCGAATTGAAATCAATGGCCGATGAAATCAAATCATCGGTTGAAAATGCGGTGATCTGTCTTGTTGCGACTGATGCTGGCAAAGCATCGATTGTTGTTGCCGTTACGGCGGATCTTGTTGGTCAAAAAAGCGCGGTTGATCTGGTCAAGATTGGGTCGGCGGCGCTTGGCGGCGGCGGCGGCGGTGGGCGGCTTGATATGGCGCAGGCTGGTGGCCCTGATGCCAGCAAGGCAGCCGAAGCATTAAAAGCGGTTTCAGCCGCCCTATAAAACTGGCCAAAAGGTCCAGTTACGTTTTCCCCAATCCCGGGGTGTGTTTTGGTCATCATATGAAAAGGCAAAGAATATGTCAGATACAGCCAACCCAGATTTAATCTATACAAAAGTGGACGAAGCCCCAGAATTGGCCAGCGCCTCGCTCCTGCCGATCATCAATCGTTTTGTAAAGCCTGCTGGGTTAACGATTGGGCGACGTGATATCTCGCTTGCCGGCCGTGTGATTGCCGTATTTCCCGAAGTTCTGACCGATGCTCAACGTCAATCGGATGATTTAGCTGAATTGGGAGAATGGGTGAAAACTCCAGCTGCCAATGTGATCAAGCTGCCAAATATTTCAGCATCAATTCCCCAGCTTGTTGGCGCGATCAGCGAATTGCAGGCGCAAGGTTATAATCTTCCCGATTACCCGGTAGCACCGGCAAATGATGAAGAACGTGCCATTGCTGCGCGTTATGATGCGGTCAAGGGCAGTGCGGTTAATCCGGTTCTGCGGGAGGGCAATTCTGACCGGCGTAGTGCGCAGGCGGTCAAGATCTATGCGCAGAACAACCCGCATTCAATGGGCGTTTGGGCAGCTGATTCAAAAACTCATGTATCATCAATGTCATCAGGTGATTTCTTCTCCAATGAAAAATCGGCAACCTTGAGCGCTGATCAGGCTGGCAAGGCAAAAATCGAATTTGAAAACAAGGCTGGCGCGGTCACTGTTTTAAAAGACGGCCTGACGCTAAAAGTGGGAACCGTTGTTGACGCCTCATTCATGTCTTTGGCTGCTTTACGCGCCTTTTTGCGTGACGAGCTGGCCGACGCCAAAGCAAAATCTATTTTGTTTTCGGTTCATCTCAAAGCAACAATGATGAAAGTATCTGACCCGATTATCTTTGGTCAGGCTGTTGGCGTGCTGCTTGAAGATTTTGTTGCCAAACATGATGATGTTTTGCGCGAATTGGGCATGGATTATAATTTGGGGCTTAGCGATCTTGAGGCGCGCATTGCCGCGCTTCCGGCCGCAAAACGCGCCGAGCTAGAAGCCGATCTTGCGGCTTGCTTTGCCGCCAATCCACCGCTTTACATGGTGAATTCGGATAAAGGGCTTAGCAATTTCCATGTCTCGTCAGATGTGATTATTGATGCGTCAATGCCTGCTCTGATCCGCGCTGGCGGCAAGGGCTGGGGGCCAGATGGCAGCGAGCAAGATTGCAAATGCGTCATTCCGGATAATTCCTATGCGCCTGTTTATGAGGAAGCCATTAATTTCTTTAAGGAAAATGGCGCGCTTGACCCAACAACAGCCGGATCAGTATCCAATGTTGGCCTGATGGCGCAAAAGGCCGAAGAATATGGATCACATCCAACAACATTTCAGATGTCGGAAGATGGTGTGGTTCGCTATGTTCTGGAAAATGGCGATGTTTTGCATGAGCATCAGGTACAAAAAGGCGATATCTGGCGCTCATCTAGCACCAATCAGGCACCGATTGAAGATTGGGTTAAGCTTGGTCTTGCCCGTCAAAAGGCAACCGGTGCCGAGGCCGTGTTCTGGCTGAATGCGGCACGCCCGCATGATGCGGAAATCATTGTTTATGTGAAAGCAATGCTGGCCAAGCTTGGCGTTGATGAATCGTCGGTCAAAATCATGGCACCGCGTGAGGCGACCCGGTTTTCACTTGAAACCATCACGGCTGGCAAAGATTGCATTTCAATCACCGGCAATGTGCTTCGTGACTATCTAACTGATTTATTTCCTATTCTCGAGCTTGGCACATCGGCAAAAATGCTGTCTGTGGTCAAGCTGATGAATGGCGGCGGTCTGTTTGAAACAGGCGCAGGCGGATCAGCGCCAAAACATGTCCAGCAATTGATCGAAGAAGGCCATTTGCGCTGGGACTCGCTTGGTGAATTTTGTGCGCTTGGTGAATCATTGAATTTTGTCGCCGAATCGACTGGCAACAGCAAGGCTGGCCTGCTTGGCAAGGCGGTTGATGCCGCAACACAATTGCTGTTGGCAAATGATAAATCGCCGTCACGCCGTGTTGGCCAGACCGATACGCGCGACAGCCATTATTATTTCGCGCTTTATTGGGCGCAGGCTCTTGCCGCACAAACCGAAGATCAGGATCTGGCTAATGATTTTGCCGGATTGGCGGCGGCGCTTGCTGATAATGAAAAGACGATCATTGCCGAATTAGCGTCAACCCAAGGCAAGCCATGCGATCTTGGCGGCTATTATCATGCTGCCAGTGACAAGGTGGCATTGGTGATGCGCCCAAGCGCGACGCTGAATAGCATCATCGGCTAATTGCCCAAACTTTTGGGCGCAAATATCTTTGGCAGTGAATATCTTTGGCAGTGAATATCTTTGGTGGTAAACCAGCTCGCCAAGTCAAAAATAATCGCCGATAGCGATGATCTTTGTGACCATCATTATCAGGGTTTTTCCTTTAGTGATGACGCGCTTAGTGGCGCGCCTATAAAGATAAGCCTTGTTCTTATTGCTTGGCTCTCTTCGCTTGGCCTTTCTTGCTAGGCCTGTAATCGGTCGGGCTGGAATAGCTGATCAAGCTTGTCCATTAAACCGTCAAGATCATCTACCTGATCAAAATGACCTGTATGCCCATGATGCATAAAGCCCTGATCAATAATATTCTGGAACATGATCAACATCGAATCCCAATAGCCGTTTAAATTAACGATTATAATCGGCTTGTTATGCAATCCAAGCTGGCGCCATGTGATGATTTCCATGGTTTCATCAAGTGTGCCAAGGCCACCGGGGAAAATGACAAAGGCATCTGAAATATCATACATCATGGCTTTTCGTTCATGCATCGAATCGATGATGTGAAGATCGGTAACGCCTTTATGCCCAACCTCAACATTATCAAGAAATTGTGGAATAATGCCGGTAACGCGGCCATTGGCAGCAAGCACCCCATCGGCAACCGCGCCCATCAAACCCATTTTGCCGCCACCATAAACAAGCCCAAGACCGCGTGACCCGATCATTTGTCCCATTTGATAGGCAGCGTCTTTATAAAGGGGGTTTATGCCTGAGGCGGCGCCGGTAAAAACACAAATTTTTTTCATCGAAATTCCTTTTGATGCCAAGGCTGCAGTTAACTAACATTGAACCTTAGCGCAATTAGCATTAGTCTGTTAACAGTCATTCACCAACAAACAGGAAACCACATCAGTGCAATCGATACTTTATATTCTGTTTGCGGTGGGCGGGGTGCTTGTTGCGATCGCCTTGTCGATGGTGCTTCTTGATGATGAGGGTGACCAAAAGGTTCAACCACAAAGCCCTTCAATTGAGCTGTCACAGCCGGCGGCTGATAAGGCTGAAACATCTGATAAGGATAGCGGCACAAGCTTGCAGCCGCCAAATGTCACGCCTGCAGCGCCTTTGACGATTGATCTTGCACGCGTCAAGCCCGATGGCGCGGCGGTTTTTGCTGGCACGGCGGCGCCAAATGCAAAAATCCGTATTTTTGAAGGTGACATTCTGCTTGGTGAAACAATTGCGAATGCAAATGGTGAATGGGTAATTGTGCTTGAAAAATCACTTGCGGCTGGCCAGCATTTGATCTCGGTTGCGATGGAACGCAGTGACGGAACAACCGAAATGGCCGATCGCAGTCTGGCTGTTGAAATTTATCAAGATACCGAAACCAAACCACTCGTTGCGCTCTTGCCGGAAACCGCGACCGAGGTGCCGGTGCTAATCCAGTCGCCGGATGATGTGGATAAGACTAAATCGGCCGCAACCGCCAGTGAAGCAACCGCCAGTGGGACAATTGTTGCTGATGCTGCTGAGGCTGCTCCAGCAAAACCCCAAGCCAAAAGTCAGATTGCGGCGAGTCAGATTGCAGCATTGGCACCAAGTGCGATTGTCTGGCGCGATGCAAGCCGTATTCTGATATCCGGCACATCAAGAGGCGGCGTTCGGGTTACGGTCAATGATGCCAAAGGGCAATTTGGTGAGGCGCTGGTTTTGGCAGATGGCGCATGGCAGGTGGCCGGCAGTCTTGATATGGATATTGCGGTGAATCAATTACGCTTTGCGTTATTTGATGACGCCAATCAGGTCATCGCCCGTTATGACCTGCCGGTCAAAGCGCGTGATCTGGCCAAGGGGCAAGACGGATCGCCGCTGGTCGTGGTGAATAAGGGCGATATGCTGTGGCGCATTGCCTATCACCAGTTGGGCGAGGGGGTTAAATATGTCGATATTGTTCGGCGCAACCAGCAAGATATTGCCGATCCTGATCTGATTTACCCAAAACAGATTTTTGCCGTACCGCAATCATCTGCCACGGCGTCTGATAAAAATTAGATGACCGGTAAAACGGCTTTGCTATGCGTAGCAATGGCGCTGTTATCGGAAATGAGGCCAAGACATGACATTCATACCTGATTGGAAAATTGCCGATGATGGTTGGCCGGTGCTGGCGGTTGCCGGTATTGTGACCATCCTGACAAGCATGATCTTTTTGCCGCTTGGCTGTTTTTTCCTTGGCATAATGATGTGGCTTGCGCATGGGCTTCGGCTGCCAAACCGGCAAACCAAAGCCGATGACCAGATCATTTATGCACCGGCAGATGGTGTTGTTCTTGATATTGAAACTGATCAATTTCCTGATGGTCTTGCCGGTGATGATGCCGTGCCCGCCAAACGCATCACCATTCAAACGCGTTTGACCGATACACAATTGCAAACAAGCCCGATCACCGGCCATATTGTCGAAAATTTGCTGTTACCCGGTTTGTTTCGCAAATGGGGATTTGATCACACCAGCTGGCAGGCGGCGCGCGGATCAAATGAACGCCGCGAAATCCGTATTCGTGATGCCTATGATCGCGAAATCATGCTTGTCCAGCTTGGCAGCAAAACCGCGCGTCAGTTGATTTGCCGTCTGGCCGAAGGAAAATTTGTCCAAGCTGGTGCGCCGATTGGCATGGCGCGCATTGCCGGTGTTGTCGATGTTTTCGTGCCGGCGGGATGCAAATTGCTGATCGAAACGGGCCAGCATGTGATTGCTGGTGAAACCGGCATTGCACAATTTGCCCGCAGGCCAAGCACAAAACGGAGCTAGACCCAATGTTTGACGCCCAGCTTCGTCCCTTGATTGACCGGTTGCTAAACCCGATTGGGCGGGGGCTTGTGGCGCTAGGTATGACTGCCAATCAGGTGACAATGATTGGCGCGGCTTTTGGTTTGATTGCGGCGGGATGTGTTGCCGCCGGCCTATTTTATCCGGCTTTGTGGTTTGTCATTGCAAATCGTGTCATTGACGGGCTGGATGGCGCGGTGGCGCGTGCCAGCCGGTCAAGCGATTTTGGCGGCTATCTTGATATTGTTAGCGATTTCATTTTTTACAGTTCGATTCCAATGGCCTTTGCAGTGGCGCGGCCAGAAACCGCGCTTGCGGCAGCGTTCCTGATTTTCAGTTTTATTGGCACCGCCACCAGTTTTCTTGGCTTTGCCATCCTTGCCGAAAAACACCAGGTTACGACCCAAATCCGCGGCAAAAAGGCATTTTATTATCTTGGCGGTCTAACCGAAGGAACAGAAACGATACTGCTGTTCCTTGCAATGCTGGTCTGGCCTGACTATTTCAGTCTCATGGCAATCGTCTTTGGCATTTTATGCTGGGTGACAACCGGCACCCGCATCTATGCGGCATATCGCCAATTCAATGACTAGAGGCTAGTCGCCGTCTTCACGATTAAATGGGGCGGTTTTGGTCTTTAAGGAGCGCAGGATAAATGAAATTTGGAATTGGACAATCTACCGCGCGGGTCGAAGACCGGCTGCTGCTGATCGGCGCTGGCCGCTATAGTGATGATATTGCGCCCGGACAGGGCTTGCGTGTGGCGTTTTTGCGCGCCCCTTATGCGCATGCGCACCTGCTGAATATTGATCTGGAGGCAGCGCGGCAGATGGACGGGGTTCACCTTGTTGCAACACAGGCCGATCTAGATGCCGATCATATTGGTGATGTTCTTTGCCAATATCGACCGCCCCTGATTGGTGGCGGCAAGATGCAGCTTGTCAGCAAGCCAGCGATGGTTCGGGATATTAATCGTCATGCAGGCGATATTGTGGCGATGGTTGTTGCTGATCAGCAGGAAATAGCTGATTCAGCAATCGAATTAATTGCTGCTGAATTTGAACCAATGCCAGCGGTTACCGATATTTACGAGGCGATGAAAGATGGCGCGCCGCAGCTTTATGATTGTTACCCCAACAACATTGCCTTTGAATGGGGGGCTGGCAAGCTTGACGAGACTGAAGTTGCGATGAATGCCGCGATTGCCGACGGCCATCAGATTGTCGAGATCGATGTGGTGAATAGCCGCGTTGTGATCAATTCGATGGAAACCCGCCCGATGGTCGCCGCCCCCGGTGCCAAAGACGGCACATTGGATATCTGGTGTGGAACGCAGGGCGTGGTTGGCATTGCCGAACAGATTGCCAAGGCGCTGTCAATGGAACGCAGTGATGTAAGGGTTCAAACTGGCGATGTTGGCGGCAGTTTTGGCTTTAAGATTTTTTTGCATCCGGAACAAATCTGTATTGCATGGGCGGCGCGCCGCCTTGGGCAAATGGTGCGGTGGCAGCAGGAACGATCCGATGGATTCCTGTCGGACTTACATGGTCGTGATAACCGGTCTCGGGCGCGGGCAGCGATTGATAAAACAGGGCGTATTAAGGCGCTTCAGGTCACCGCCCATGCCAATATGGGAGCATGGCTGTCGAATTTTTCAACCTATATTCCAACACTTTCGGGAAGCCGTACCCTGACCACCAATTATGATATTCAGGCGGCAAGCCTGCGGGTGATCGGTGTGATGACCAATACACCAGCGGTTGACGCCTATCGCGGGGCAGGACGGCCTGAGGCCAATTATCTGATGGAACGGCTGATGGATCATATCGCCGCTGAAACCGGCCATAGCCGGATTGATGTTCGCCGCGTCAATATGATCAAGCCAAGCCAGATTCCCTATGCGATGGTTTGCGGCGGCACAATTGATTCGGGCGAAATGACCGAACTATTCGATATGGCGCTTGCCACGGCTGATGTTGCCGGATTTGCCAAACGCAAGGCGGAATCGGCTGAAAATGGCAAGCTTCGCGGTATTGGCTTTGGCATGTATCTCGAGCAATGCGGCAATGGCGCTGACGAAGGTGTTGATATTGAGTTTCAGGACGATGGGCGGGTTATCCTTCATGGCTCGCAGCAATGTAACGGGCAAGGGCATCAAACCACAGTAACGCAAATCCTGTCTGACCGTCTTGGCTATGATGCTGATCTGATTACGGTCAAACAAGGAGATTCCAACCGCAGCCCGCGTGGCACAACCGGTGGTGCGCGAATGACCGCGGTTCTGGGGTCGGCAACAGCAGTCGCAGCGGCAAAGATTATTGATCTTGCCAAGCCTTTTGCTGCCGAAGCGCTGGAATGTGGCGAAGATGATCTGAATTTTACCGATGGCCTGTTTTTGCGGCAGGACACCAACCGGTCAATCGCGATTGAAGACCTTGTCCGCCAGCTTGCCATTTCCGGCGAAAAGCACCGGCTGAATTGGGCGCAGCCTTATGAAACCGATGGTGCAACCTATCCTTATGGATGCCATATCATCGAGCTTGAAATTGACCGGCAGACCTGTGCTGTTGAGATTGCCAGCTATCATGTTGTTGATGATTTTGGTCTTGTTATCAACCCGTTAACCCTTGAGGGGCAAATTCATGGCGGCATTGCCCAAGGTGTTGGTCAGGCGCTTTTGGAACATGTTGTTTATGATGATTCAGGCCAGCTTTTGGCCGGATCATTGATGGATTACGCCTTGCCGCGCGCCGATCATTTCCCCGGGTTTCAGATCAGCACACGCAATACGGCCTGCGCCAACAATGCGCTTGGCATCAAAGGGTCGGGAGAAGCTGGTGCCATTGGTGCGCCGCAAGCGGTGATTTCGGCCATTTGTGATGCGCTGGACATTACCCATATTGATATGCCAGCAACGCCGCTGGCCATTTTTAATGCGATGAAGGCCAAAGCCGCCAATTCGCCGAGGCATAAAGGAGAATAGAGTGAGCGATAAGATTAATAAATCTGATGAGGAATGGCGTGAGCAACTGACCGATGAGCAATATCATGTAACACGCAAACATGGCACCGAGCGGGCTTTTTCAGGCCGTCTTGATAAACATTATGACGCTGGCACCTATCTTTGTATCTGCTGTGCAACACCGTTATTTTCATCCGAGACCAAATTTGACTCAGGATCGGGCTGGCCAAGCTTTTTTGCGCCGGTTGATGAGGCAAATATCGGCAAAAATGTTGATGAAAGCTTTTTTATGCGCCGCACCGAGGTTCATTGTGACCGTTGTGACGCGCATCTTGGCCATGTGTTTCCCGATGGGCCGCGACCCACCGGCCTTCGCTATTGCATCAATTCGGCGTCATTGGATTTTGTGAGCGACGAATAGGAGGAGGTGATGGGCAAAGGCCGGTGAAGGCAGGCGAATTGCAATATCCGCCTGTTGTGTTTTACATCTTGCCGTAGCTATGGCGCTTCATCTTGCGGATTTCTTTATTATCCAAGCTGCCATCACCATTGCTGTCCATCTTCTCGAACATGGCAACGATGCGGCCGTTAAACTCGGTTTTGTCGATCATGCCGTCGGCGTTAAGATCAAGCATTTGAAACCGCTTATCTTGGCGGCTGGTGAGTTCTTCAAGGCTGATCATACCATCATTATTGATGTCGAGCTTTTTTGCCATGAACTTGTCGCGCTTATGTGACGCATCGTCCATATCGGCATTGGCAAGTCCTGTTATGATGCTTCCCGATACCAGAAGGCCGGCACCGATCAGAACGGGGAAATAACGCTGTTTCATAGGCTGTTCCTTTGGTTGCTGTTTTTGGTGCGTTTTTGTAACGCATGGACGAAAGTTGACACCGGCAGCCGAACAAACAGTGGGTGATGAATCCCAGCATACCGGTGCCACATCGCCATAATCCTGTTAAATAGGGGCGGGAAAGGGGCGCGGCTGTGATCTTTTCGAGGTCATAAATTGGCAATAATTGGGCAATAATTTGCCATGATTTTGGCAGGCATGACTTGCTTTTACCCCATCGCGGGCATAGCTTGACGACAACAAAAGGCGCAGCTTGCTGACAAGACCGGCCATGCTGGGCATGATATAGGGGAATGGGTAGATGTCTTTGCCGCCTGAAACTGAATTATGCAACCCGATGCCATGGGTTGACGGGGCAACACGCGTCTTTGGTGTGATCGCTAATCCGGTTGATCATGTTCGGGCACCAATGGTGTTTAACCCGCGTTTTGCGGTGGCGGGTTTGCCCCATATCATGGTGCCAATCAATGCGCCGCCCGAAAAGCTGGAACGCATCATCAACGCGCTTCGCGCCATGCCAAATTTTGGCGGGCTTGCGGTGACGATCCCCCATAAAATGCCGCTTGCCGATCTTTGTGACAGCCTTGGCACCGCCGCCCAATTGACCGGGGCGGTTAATGCGGTGCGGTTTGATGATAATGGTACAATGCATGGCGATAATTTTGATGGTGCCGGTTTTGTCGCTGGCGCGATTGGCAATGGATATGATGTCGCCGATAAAGCGATTTTGCTGATTGGGGCAGGCGGTGCTGCCCGTGCCATTGCGGCGGCGCTGGTTGAGGCAAAAATTGGTAAATTGACCATCGCCAATCGCAGCCTTGGCAAGGCTGAAGAACTTGCCAGCCTGCTTGCCAGCAAAACCGGCTTTGCCAATGTTCACGCCGCCGCGCTTGCTGATTGTGATGGCGGTGACGCTGATATGATCATTAACAGCACCAGCCTTGGCCTGAAACCGGGCGATACCCTGCCTTTGGCGCTGGATGCGGTGCGTCCTGATACGGTGATTGCCGATATCATCATGGTTCCTGCTGAGACCGAATGGCTTGTTGCGGCACAAAAAGTAGGGCTTCGTGTGCATTATGGGCGGCATATGCTGGATTACCAAATCGACCTGATTGGTAAATTTATCGGGGCGTTATAGCCAAATAGCCGATTCGGTCATTGAGTTCGTTTGGCCAGACAGCTATAACGAGGCAGTGCTGCAAAAAAGCATCTGTTGGCGCAATCGTTGGCGCAATCATTGGGAAATGAGGAAGTGAATGACCGATACAGCAAATGTTTGGACTGATGAACGTCTTGAAAAGCTGAAAGAGCTGTGGACGCAAGGCTTGTCCATTTCGCAAATTGGCGAGGCACTTGGCGTATCGCGCAACGCGATTGCTGGCAAAGCCCACCGGATGGGCCTGCCAAAGCGCCCATCGCCAATTAGCCGGCCAAAGGTTGAAAAGCCAAAAGTCGCCGTGCCTGAGGTGACTGAAAATTTGCCGTTGCGCCTTGAATTGCGCCAATTGGAATGGTCCAGAAGCAAATGTTGCTGGCCAACTGGCGATCCCAAGAAAAATGGCTTTGTCTTTTGCGGTGATGCGATTGTACCCGGCAAGCCCTATTGCCTGACACATTGCCAAGAAGCCTATACAACATCACGCGACTCAAGCTAACGCCGATGCTAAAACGTCGCGAGGACTATACGCCGCCCGCTTTTCTGGTAACGGCAGTCGATCTGAACATCGATATTCATGATCTTGGCAGCATTGTCACA
>Ga0255777_10001792_pt1 | contig 19864 bp, 11 predicted proteins | sample 101ome_15_FD_179975 | JGI IMG/M metagenome (GOLD analysis project Ga0255777, IMG submission 179975) | Coastal salt marsh microbial communities from the Groves Creek Marsh, Skidaway Island, Georgia - 101402AT metaG (version 2) | ecosystem: Environmental > Aquatic > Marine > Intertidal zone >... | reverse complement strand
CATTGGCGATTCTATTATTACACTAAACTCAGACGAAACCGGAGCGCCCAGTCAGAACAGCGGTATTGAAATCGAAAGAGGTATTTCGCCTAATGTTCAATTAATTTATAACGAAACTACGGATAAATGGCAAATAACCCCAGATGGCTCTAACTATTATAATATTCTAAGTTCACAAGATTTAGGCTCAGGTAACGGATTAGATGCTGATACTTTAGATTCCTTAGATAGTACAAGTTTTTTACGAAGTGACGCAAGTGACAATTACACATCGGGTACATTAACTTTTGACAATGGTGCAACGATTGTATTTGCAAATAGCTCGGGAACACAACCATTTACGGTTTCATCTACAACTGTTGTAACAAATTTAAATGCAGATCTATTAGACGGCCAGCAAGGGTCATATTACTCAAATTGGACAAATATAACAAATAAGCCTGATCCTGTAATTACCTTAGCAGGTGATTTAATAGGTAGCGTTACCTTAACTGATTTAACAAGTGCTACCTTGACTGCTAATATAGCAGCTAATTCAGTAGCTTTAGGTACAGACACTACAGGTAACTACGTTGCTACTATTACAGGAACAACAAACGAAATCGAAGTAACAGGATCAGGATCAGAATCAGCAGCAGTTACAATAGGTTTACCGAATGATGTTACTATAGGTAATAATCTCACCGTCACTAATACTTTATTTACGCCTAATATTGACACAACAGATTCCAGTGCGATTACAATCACACCAGAAGTCTTTTTTGAATCTGATGTTGAAGTACAAAACGATCTTTTTGTAACCAACAGTGTCGTTGCTGCTAATTTTTTCGGAGACGGAAGTAACTTATCAGGAATATCATTCACCTTTGTTGACCTTGATGATACTAGTGTATCTGGGCAAACTACCAATACTCTTATAAAATATAATGGCACTGCATACGTAGCTACCACTGCAACTGAAGATGCTAGCGGAAACTTTGCAGCAACAGGGTCTGTTGCAAGCGCAGACGGCTACTTAATGAGCAGTCAAAATCTTATTAAATTCACTACTAATGATACAAGCAGTTTAGCTATAGGTGAAGGTGCACTTGCATCATGGGCCGAAACTACTGCGTTATGGAATAACATTGCTATAGGACAATATGCACTTAATTCCCTAACCACCAATGGCTCTAACATTGCTATTGGCAACGATGCACAAGAGTTTGCAACTGGGTTTTTTAATACTGGTATTGGCCGATTCTCACTACAAAATAATACCAGCAACAGAAATACTGCGGTAGGTGATTATACTTTAACTAATTCTACTAGTCAGTACAATAATGCGTTTGGATATTCATCTTTATACTCATTGACAACAGGTGAGAGAAACACTGCGATGGGCGCTTTTTCTCAAGGCTCTGCAACAGGTAGTTACAATGTATCATCTGGATATGCTGCGCTAGAAAATGCTTCTGGTGAACTTAACGTAGCATTAGGTTACTCTGCAGGTAATGATATTACTACAGGAGTAAGAAATACTATTATCGGCTCATACGCTCTTGATACTAGTGCTACAACTTCTAGTCATAATGTCGCAATTGGTTCTAGCGCAATGGGAGACGGTGCAGCTGGTGATTATAATACTGCTGTTGGTAGACTCGCAGGTAGAAATATTGCCAGCAGTTACAATACGGTAGTAGGTGCACAAGCAGGAGATACAATAACTACAGGCTCAAACCTGACAGTAATTGGTTATAATGCTGATCCTAGTTCTGCTACTGCAACAAATGAAATAACACTAGGAAATACAAACGTAACAAAGTTAAGAGTGCCTGGTGCAGGATTTGAAGTTACATCAGGTACTGCCGTAGCAGATACAGCAGTACAAACTCCTCAGATCGACACAGTAGATTCAAGTGCTTTGACTGTAGTGCCGCCTACTAATTTTAATGCAGATGTGACTGTAGAAAACAGCCTTACTGTGTCTAATGATTTAAATGTAGGATCGCATATAGATTACGATTTGTACTACACTAGACATGCACCTTATCAAGAAGGACGCATGTGGTATGACAGTGAGCATGCGACTCTTAACTATTGGAGTGATGATCCAAATGTTGTTCATGAAATTGGTCTAGAAGAACACCAAAGAGTATACAACAACACTGGCTCAACAATCTTAAAAGGTCAACCTTTGTATTTCAGTGGCAATTACACAAGTGGTAGTAAACCAGCAGTTCCTACAGTAGGACTTGCAGATGCTACAGACGTAAACGCATACAATGCTCAAGGTATTGCAGCAGGTGATATCCCCAACAACAGTTATGGTTACTGTCTTATCGCAGGACAATTATTTGATGTAGACACATCAGGACTAACTGCAGGGACAAACTTCTTTGTAGGGCTTAGTCCTGGAGCTGTTCAAAACGCATCACCAGTTTATCCTAACTATCCCATGTGTTTAGGATGGGTTGTTAAAAGTGATGCAACATCAGGTATTCTACTAGTTAATCAACAGAATCACTCGGTAAATAGTTTCCGTGTAAGGACAGCAGCTCATATAGGCGATGATTTAATTGTTGACGGTGATTTAATTGTAAATGGTACAACTACATCAACTAGTTCAGCAAATATAGGCACAGGCGCAGCCTTTATATACCTAAATAGTGGTGATACAATCGGAGAAGCTAACACAACTTTTACTGGCTCTGGACTAGATGATGCTTACTTTAGCGGTCATTACAGCGGCACAACGACTACCACTTATTATGTAAGAATAGATAGCACAGGCACTCCTGATACTTTTGAATGGAGTAAAGATAACTTTTCCTCAACAGAAGCAACTGGTGTTGCTATAACCGGCGCAGCTCAAACACTTGATAACGGAATAGAAATTGACTTTGGTGCTACTACGGGTCATACATCGGGCGATGTTTGGAGCGGTACCGCAGCTCCTGCAAATGTTGATACTGGTTTCTTTTCAAATAGAAATACCGGTGGCACTGGTGTTGGCTATACGCATATGGGTCTGTTTTGGGATGTCACCGATAACAAATGGAAAATTATAGAAGAATACGATCCAGAACCAACAGGAAGCATTAACACAGCTCATGCAAGTTATAACGAAGCAACTCTTGTTGCTGACACTTTTGAAGCAGCGTCTGGTATTTTTTCTAGCACACTTACCTTAGGTGGAAATTCAGTACTTACAACCGCAAACGAAGGCAGCGGTAACGGATTAGATGCAGATACGCTAGACGGTCAAGAGGGAACATATTATTTAGATGGAGCTAATTTTACCGGCACACTTCCTAATAATTATGTAACTTTAGGAACAATGACCACTGGCAATTACGTTGCTACCGTTACAGGAACAACTAATCAAGTAGACGTTACAGGTAGTGGATCAGAAACTGCTGCGGTTACAGTAAGTTTACCAGATACTGTAACCTTAGGAACTGATGATACAAGTAAAGGTTCTTTATACTTGTACGGAGACGGAACTGGAAGTGCGTTCGGCGGCTTTATTCGCCTATACAATCCTGCAGATCACGATACAACAAATGATTACTACACAATAAAAGCACAATCAGATCAATTTGTTGTAGAAAAAGCTAACGGTACTGATCTTTTCACTTACAACAACAGCGACGGTTCTTTTAGATTCCCAGACGGCCTTACTTACATTGGCACAATGGATAACACAAAGGGATCGTTATACCTAACCGGTGACGGAACTGGAAGCGTAAACGGCGGTGAGTTAAGGATTTATAATGCTGCTGATCATGACACAAATGTAAACTATTACTCTATCTATGCAGAGTCGGGCGACTTTTTAATATCCTATGGCTCAACAGATTTCTTGCAATATGACGAAACTGCCTCTCAATGGTCGATGCCTCGAAGTGGCGGATTAAGTGTTACTGGCAATGTTACTGTAAATGGTCAGCTAGAAGTTTCTACTATTGACACTAGTGATAGTTCCGCAATCACTGTTGTGCCGGCTGCTATATTTAATTCTGATGTTACAGTAGAGAACGAACTTAAAGTCCGTAACGGTATTGAAAATATAAGTGGCAACTTAATACTTCCAGCTTCTTTAGGCTCAGCAGATCAAGTCTTAACGGTAAGCTCAGATGGTACTAAAGCTGAATGGAAAGCAGCATCCGGCGGTGGTGGCGGCGGCGGCTCTTTAAGATTAGAAGAATTTCCTGTTGTTAATAACGGTTCTGCCAACGTAACTTTATCCCAAGCATTTACACTTTCACAACTTGATGTATATTTAAATGGTGCAAGATTAAAGCCAACCACTGACTTTACTGTAAGCGGTACAACTTTAACCTTTTCAAACACGTTATCAACAGGTGATGTAGTAGCAGTATACATATATGACACTTCGACTGTATTAAGTTTAGTTACTGGCGACTGGGGCAGTTTGAATGATGTAAATGTTACAGGACAAGCCACAAATACACTAAATAAATTTAACGGTACAGCTTATGTTCCTGCACTTACAACAGAAGACGGAAGTGGTAATATGACCGTAACTGGAACAGTTACAGCTACAAGCATTCAAGGTGATGCAAGAGACGATATAATTGAACTAAGCACTGCACTTGCAATAGCACTAGGATTTTAAAATATGGCACAGGTTTTTAAAAGATATACAGGTAATGGCACAACTACAGGGGGATTAATTTATACAGTACCTGCTACTACAACAGGTATAATTATTGGTTTAACTATAGCTAATACTTCAGCAAACCAAATTACAGTGAGTGCGCAACTTAACTCTGTTTATATTGTAAAAGACGCTCCGCTGCCTTCCGGAAGTACAATTAGTGTGTTAGACGGCAGAGTTGTAGCTGAAACTGGAGATACTATAACTGTAACTGCTAGTGCTAACAGTGTATCTGATGTCATAGTAAGTGTGTTAGAACAATCATAGGATATTAAATGGCAACTTATATAGGTCAAAATTTAACACAAGGTAGTCGTCAAAGAGTAAGTTATACTGCAACAGCTAACCAAACCACATTTAGTGCGGGATATGCGCCTGGTTTTGTTGATGTATATCAAAATGGTTTGCTATTACCTACAAGTGAATATACTGCGACGGATGGTAGCACTGTTGTCTTGAATACTGGAGCAGCGCTTAATGACGAAATAGAAATAATAGGTCAATTTTTATTCGCAGTAGAAGATACCGTGTCGTCTTCGTCCGGCGGAACATTTAGTGGTGCACTTACTATTGACAGTAATCTTACCGTAAGCGGCTATCTAGCTGGTCCTGCGACTTTTACAATTGATCCTGCCGTCGTTGGCGACAATACCGGCACTGTAGTAATAGCTGGTAATTTACAAGTTGATGGCACAACCACTACAATAAATTCTACAACATTAGAGGTTGATGATCTTAATATTACTGTAGCAAGTGGTGCTGCCAATTCTGCTGCTGCCAACGGAGCGGGACTTACAGTTGACGGTGCAGGTGCTACTCTTACATATGCAAGTGCGGGCGATAATTGGAACTTTAATAAAGATCTTGATGTAAACGGTACTATTACTGCTGATCTAATTGCGCTAGACGCTGCTACAACCGAGGCGCGGTATATGAAAGTAGGCGGCGGCCGGACTGGCGATGGCGATAGTTACATTGATCTAATCTCCAATAGTACATATTCTGACTACAGCGCTCGTTTTGTACGTTGGGCAGGAGTCAACCAAGAAACTCAAATTCTTCATCGTGGTACTGGCAGCTTGACTTTAAGGACTGATGATGCAGGCGACATTAGATTGGACACTAACAACACTGAGAGAATGCGAATTAAATCTGATGGCAAGGTTGGTATTAATACCAGCGCCCCGGAGACCTTCTTTCATGTAGACGACAAAGATGGCACTGGACCAACAGTTATCTTTGAAGGTGGCGGTACAAACACTGACACCCCAGCTGCTGGCGAACAAACCTTATTTCTAAAGACTGGCAGTGGCACAGGCGACTTGTCTACAGGTATTGGTTTTTGGGGTACATTTGAAAGTTTTCCCGGTGACACTGGCAATAGGCGTGCAGCTGACATCCGTGCAGGTTTCGACGGCGGAACATGGGGCAACGAGTATATATCGTTCAACGTTGGTGTAGGATCTGGATCAAGTAACGACGCAGCAGCAATGACAGACGAGCGTTTAAGGATTACCAACACTGCGGTAACTGCAACTGTTGACATAGAGGATTCAGTTAGTAATGTAAGAACACCTCGTAGGATAGCTATATCTACTACAGGTCAAACTATTTCTGATGAAGGTGTTTACTATCTTAACCCGCCGGCGAGTTCTAATATTATTTTGGGCGCACCTGCAGCTGGTGCAGTAATGACGCTGTATAATAATACTGGAAATACTATTTCGCTAGAAGATGGAAACACAATAACTCATCTCCGAAAGGCTGCTGATAATAATACTACTCACAACGCTACACTTACGCTTGGTGCATACTCAACAACTACTATTACAATGTTTAGTAGTATACATGCTATAGTATCAGGAACGGACGTTTCCTAATGAGTTCAATTCTTCTTGCTGCTACTAATGTATTCGGAAGCCCTGTCACAGCATTCACGCACGTGGGTGCTTCTTACGAGCGATCGACCAGTAACACAACGACAAAAACGTTTACAGTTCCAGCAGGTGCACAAGCTGGTGATTTGCTGATTGCCACTAGTTTCATGGACGGAGATAACAACATTCCCAATGAGGCTTCGCAGCTTGGTGGGGCGCAGGGTGAATATACCAGCTCTGATCCACTTACAGGATGGAGCTTCGTAGGAGCAAATACAAGTGGAACTGAATATCCTGAAGGTGTTTCGTGGTACAGGGTTTGGGATGGTGTTACGTCTTCATGGACAGTGACGTGGAACACTACTGATACGTCAGCAGGTGTTATGGTAGCATTTAGACCAGACAACCCAATCACATCTCTCTCGTCAGCAAATTTCCAAGAGTCTGATGGTCCATCTTCTTTATCTGATACAATCAGCACCACATCGCCTACCAATGCAGCAGGCGGTAGAATCTACATGTACTTCTTGACTGGACGACCCGGTGGCAGCATTCAGAATCCCACGCCTACCTTTACCCCAAACACTGGTTGGACACATGTGGATGGCGAGCCTCTAGCAACAGAGGACTACATGGACTATGCTTACAAATTAGCATCAGCTGGTGATGCATTTGTATCAACAACTATCTCTACCACTGATGCAGGTCGACAGGCTCAACATTTCTTTATCGTTAACGCAGAATAGATACTAACCTTACGCTTGCGATTCACTCCAAGTTATTCTAGCACTGCTCTTAAACGGATTATCTGCACCAATACCGCCTGTATCAACCACTTGAACAGCAACAGTTAGAATGTCAGGACCGTTAGGATATACTTCATTACCGCCTAATATTGCATTACCTAGATCAATAATGTCATCTAGCTTAAAGTCACTTGTAGCACTTAATCTTGCACCAGTATTATCTGTTGCACCACCTGATGCTCTAAAGCTAAAGATTTCTGTACCTCCAGTTACAATATCACCACCGTCGTGCTTAATAAGCTGACTCAAACTAGGTGTAGCAACATTTTCCCAACTTACGTTACTTAGGTCACCGTTAAGGATTAGCTTTACTTCGCAATCGTGTGTAAGTATAAGACCTACTTCGTTCAGTTTAAGTTGCATACGATTAATAATATCTCTTTCACCTAGATTACCGGTTAAGCTACCGTCAACACTCGGAGCTAGTCTTAGGGATACTAGAGGAATAGTATCAGTACCAAGGTTAACACTGTCGTCGGAGCCGCCGCCTCCTGCTGGTACACCTAGGTTAACTGCCTCTGCATTTGAAGCACTAGGATACACAGCTGGTTGATTTCTACTAGTCTGTACATAAATGTATACATAGAAAGTTGAACCACTGTATGAGGTGTAACTAACTTCTTCGCCGTTAAGCGATCCGTCTGCTGTATATAATTTTAATCCACTATAGAATTTAGATGCATCATTTGAATTGAATGGTATTCTCACATACCAATCATATTGTCTTCTACTCCAATTATAGAAACCTTGCAATGACGATGCACCAGTTGTAGTTACAGCACTGGTTTCACCGTTTGTAAATGATAAGCTTTTACTTGGTGCAGTAAACAAATAAGCTTTGTCATCATCAAATGTACCGTCCATAATTACAGAGGTACCCCAGTGGAACAGCGTCGGAGCATAAGTTGGATTGTCGTCGTTTTCGATTTCATACTTTGCGGGTATGTTACCTGATCTCATGTAAGCTTCGTCTAGTCTATTGTTATGAATAAATTGATGACAATATCTAATTTGACCTGTGCGTTCTTTAAATCCAAATCTTATTTTACCTGCACCATACCATGAATAGTCCATATATGCCATTTGAATTTTATTTAGGTTCAACACAAATCCAGTAGGCCCAGTACCGTCACACCTATCGATATTCCAATTTTCTTGAGGTACTTTGACATCTTCTGTTTTTGTTACAATTACACCTTCGGTGCTTATTCCCCTAAAACCAGGCTGTACATAAAGCTGCGTATTGGAATCTATTCTAACAACTTTATAACTTTGTCCACGTAATACAATTCGATCTCCGGCAGTTAATTGTCCTAAAAAGCTTGTGCCGTTACCAGTTACCAAACCACTGTTATTCACTACTTGGACAGTGCCACTTAATTGTGTTGTGCTACTACGTCTAACGCAATTTAAAGTACTACCGTCATATTCAAAAAAGAATCCATTTTGGAAATCAAACATGCCAGCTCTTGTAAATGCGCCAGAGTATCCATCAAGATTATACTTTATTATACCTCCCGGTGCTGACGAAACTGGTGTACCTGAAAGACTATACCTAAATTGGAAATCGTCAATTATAGAAACTACTTCTCTAGTTCCATTATATACAGGATCAGATGCATTTCTTACTTCTATGTCTTGTCCAACATTTAATCTGTGTGGATATTTGGTTTTTGCTAATCCTTGGTTGCTAGGATAATCAAGTATCTGTATCATGCCTATCATTACTGCATGGTTACCACAGGCGTAATATAGATTATCCGGAGCATTGCTAGGCACAACAAAGGTCACAGTGCCAACTTCTGTCCTAGAACCTGTGACTCCTGATGTATACTCATCTACATAACTGCCGCTTACGTAGTTAGTACCATCGTCTGTGGTAAAATAAAATGGGTGTCCAGTAGCATTAATATTAAAAGTATAGGTAGCACCCCTGTAAAGTGTAAGTGCTGGATTATCACCTAATGCTGTCTCAGCGATATTCCAACCTACATTGCCGTTATTAGTTACTGTGTAAGTTTCATTAGTAGGCGAAAGCCCAGATACTGCTGACAGAGATTCTAATGTTACAGGTGGGTTAAAGTTAATAGCAAGAGATGTTTGAATGCCTTTACCAGACTGGTATCTAAAATACTTTCTAGTCTGTCTACATATATGCGAGTAAGGTGCAGTACCGGCTGCAATTTCTACACCACCATCAAATGGTCTGTGCACAGAATATCCATCTGGTCTTGCATATACTTTTGATCCTACAAAATATTTTGAAGCAGTAGTGCTAAAGGTGGGTGCTGTATCTACTGTTAGCGTTGTATCATCTGCTACAGCAGTAACTTTAAATGTTTCCAATGATCCTGGAGTTGCATTGTCGTCTTTTAAGAATATAGTGTCACCAGCTTTGAAATATCTTTTGAATAAGCTTGTGTTACCTTCGATTTTTGTAGATCCAGAAGTAACGTCTACTGTGCCTTCAGCTTCCACAATACCAGCTAAACTTTGTGTAATGAAACTATGGCTGGTTCCTACGCCGGCAGTTAAAGATATAATATTCGTTCCATTCACTGCATCATCTTCCGTAGCTGCTAATCTAAAATGCTCATCATCAACTACGTTTACGTAGTATACACTTGCGTCAGTCAAACCTGATATATCAGTGCCGCCGTTGTTACTGTATGTAACTTGTGTGCCGTTCAAGAAAGAATGTGTTCCACTGCTTTCTACTTTCAGAGTGTCTGTACCAACTATTCCATTTGCTGCATCTACTAATACAGTTTGTCCTTCTACTTGAGTATTAGAAGTAAAACTAAACGTGTCATCTGTTGCGCTTGCAGCAGTGTATGAACCATCAATTACTCCTAAAACACCTTGTGTTTTGAAACTTAATGGCTGCGTGCCATTGTTTGTAATATCAACTTCTATGTCATTTGCTGTGGATTTCAAGCTGATTCTGTCATTATTAATAACATTAACTTTATATGTGGTTGCTCCTGTTAACGCAGGATATACAAAGTTAGCATCAAATTCGTCAATTATGTGATGCACCATGTTTTGAAGATCAGTGTTGTTCCCCCAAGTTTCCGCAGAGTCTAACATAAAGAATAAGCCTAATTCTAAATCGTCTTTTTGTCGATAAGAATTGCTATTTGTATCTTGTCCATACCAGTAAGAGCTGTTATTTGTTGTTCTTGCGACATAAGAATTTGTAGTTGCTGTAGCCCAGTCTGAATAGTTTTTAAGTACAATACGAAGATATACTGTACTCGGTGAACTGGTTCTAGTATAACAGAAACCATACCATGCAAATCTATAATCATTACCACTTGCTACAACAGTCCGTTGTTGATTTGTTAGATTATTATTACCTCGCATACTACCGCCAGTAAATTGGCCGCCATCTCTAAAATATGCATACCAGTTTTCTGATGAACTAGTTCTATTGGATCCAGCTACCCAAAGATACTTGTCCATAGTAGTGTTAGCAGACCAGTCGCTAGCACAGATTGCAAAAGTTCTGCCGTTAACATTTAAAGTTGTATTACTTAACAAATTATAAGGCTGTGTTGAGCTCAGATTACTAAGATAAAAATTACTAGACGGAATGTTTACTTGACCCATAGTGCCGCCGAACACATGAGTTGTGTAATGTAAATCATAATAAACTAAACTAGAAGTTCCGCTAGATACACCTGTGTTTGCAATTCTACTACTATTAGCAGTACTAGCTGTTACAAAATCTTGAGTAGTGATGCTTTGACTAGTAAAATATGAATCAACTATACTGTCAATTGTAGAGTGTACTTGAGGTAAAGTGCTTGTAGTTGTAGGCAAAGTGTAATTAGGTAATATTTGTCCAGTATTACTGGTAGGGTTTACACCACCTGACTCTACATTGTATGCTACAGAATCTGTATTTGTTAAACCGTGCTGCGGTAGGTATATGCTGTTTTTTGTTGTATTGGAAAGCTCTGCATCAAAGGTATAATTTCCCGATGCATGCTGTAATCTGTAATTAGATAGCTTAAACCTGTTGTCAGATACCTTTTCAATGCTATATTCACCGTCTGCTAGTTGTATAGGGTTATTGTTGTTGGTAGGACTTGCCAAAGTAGAATTGCTAACAAAGAAATTTGTACCACTGTTTGTAGTTACGTCAATTGTGTTACCTGAGGAAAGCCCGTGGTTTTCATAATAAAAACTATCAGCTTCGTCGTCTCTTACAAGTGGCATTATAAAAGTTCTACTAGAACTTGAAGTTAAGTAACCGTTATAGGTTCCGTCCCAATAATATTTGTAAGTTCTAAAATATCTATTGCCGCCTTGATGTGCCTGCGTGCCATCCCAATATCCATTATGTGTAAAATCAAATCTATTGTAATCTTCCATAAAATTGAAATTTTTTGGATTTGTACCTGTATCACCTAGCGTCATATTAGAATTACGATATGGAGAGTAATACCAATAACTATTTCTATTAGTTCCGTAATAAAATCTATTACCAGTGTATCTTGATACTAGTAGATGTTTTACTATTGTTCCTGCACCTAATCCATAACTACCATCGTTGATTGTTGTCAAATCGTGTCCGGATCCTTGATTTGTGAAATGATGCCTTGTATACCAATACGCATTATAGTTTCTTCTAGGAAAATTATAATAGTAAATTTCGTACATTAAATTAAGACTGTGTCTTCCTAGTGCACTTGTGCCAGCACTAGATAAGTTAATTGCATTGCCTCCCGGTGTAGCACTCAATGATACCGTATTGTCATCAATTACAATAATCCAATATTCTGTAAAACTAGTTAATCCTCCAACAGCAGTATCACCTGCAGGCTTCAGGTACATAACACAATCATCAGTTTGTAATCCGTGACTGTTCCATGTGATAGTATTACTAACTGTGCTTACTGCTGATGAACTAAATTTTACGTGATGCTTAGTACGCATCTGTTTTGTTTCTGTGAGAGTTTGATCTGGATTAAAAGTTTTGGTAATGGTGTTTGCTGGATCTATATAAGGTCTACCGTCTGGTGCATTTGACGATGTAGTGTCAGTAAGGTTAAAAGTTTTTGCACCTACAGTATTTACAAGGTAAAAATTACTGTTAGCTTTGAAACCATGTGGGTCATTTGTAGTTACAGTTATACTACTTTGTGTAGCATTATCACTTGAAATACCCGACGCAGGATCAAATGCAATTTCTGAACCAGTATAGAATGAGCCAGGTGTAACTGTTGAATATATGCTGCCTATCGAACCTGTTGTAGTTTGTGCTGCATTCGCTGTGTAAGTAAAAGAGTTTGTAGTTGTAGCTTTGATGAGGTACTTACCTTCTGCGGTTCTACTGCTTAATCCTTGCACATCAATCGGAGTACCCACAGCCAAACCGTGAGCTTCTGAACATTGCACTGTGATCAGACTGCTGTTTGCTACTGCATTGATACTTGATACAATAGTTAAAGCAAGATCGCCTTCTCCAACATAAAAACTAGGTACCCAGTTAGAAGTTTCTAGCGTTTCCCACTTGGTAGGCTGAAGGCCATATTCGAAGTCAGTATCAATTAGGTTTTCAGGATTAGACACCCTAATTTTACCAACACCGTCAATTAAGTCGTCTGCCATATGGATATGCTGATAATATCCTTCTGTGAAGATTTGAAGGGCATCACTGTCGTCCATACTAGTAGTATCGTACAGCAGTGTAATTGTTGTAAGTTCTTTGTCATTATCATAACTGATTGCGGAAGCGCCTAGAGTATCTTCAGCAAAGTTGTAAATTATTATTCCATCAGTAACGTTGGTAATTAACAGAAGTTTGTTTTAGTATAGTTACCATCAATCGATACAGTACGTTCACTGGCGTCGAATGTATAATCGCCACTATAAAGATTTTTTGCCATTTTTTATCCTAATACTACAGACAGAGCAATTACTTGCTGCTTTGTCATGCCTCTTGAAGCTTCTTGTATTTTCGCAGTTGTGATTGCGTTGTCTGCAATCTTATTTTGAGATATTGCTGCGTCTTGAATATCATTTTCTTTAATTAAACCTGCTTCATTAAGTGCTCGGCTTAGGTCTCTAGTCTTGCCCATACACAACTCCTTTTGTGTATTTAGCGTTTTTACGCTCCGCTTTCTAATGCAGCAACTTTTGCTTCTAATTCTTTAATCGCTTCCACAAGTAGTCCTACCATAGAACCATAAGCAATTGAAAGGGTTTGTTGTTCATCTTCGCCGACTATGACAGCTTCAGGAAGTACTGCTTGAACTTCTTGTGCTACACAACCTGTTTGCTGGAATTCCGTTGGTCTATCAGTCCTTGTATAAGTGTAGCCGTTAAGGGTTTTTAGTTTGTCTAAGGCATTGGGAATTATTTGCAGATCTTTTTTGATCCGTAAATCTGAATTTTGCGTAAGCGAACCATTTATGGTCATATTGCCAGTGTCTGCATACATTATAGCCATCATATTTAAGTTTACATCAACACCGGCGGTTGTTGTTGACAAACCTTCAAATACCATAGAACCACCAGTGGTAGAATCAACATTAGTTTCGATACGAAATGAGTTGCCAGTAACGTCAGGTGTACCGCTATGATGGTTAAATGTTAAGTTTGCATTACCTTTACCATCATTAATGGAAAGTGCTACAGCACCTGAGCCGACGCCTGCAACAAGACTACTACTAACTCCTACATATCCATTAATAGAAACGTTGAAATTACTACCTTCTCCATCAGTTAAAAGGTTACTAGTTACCATCTGAATACGGCCAGTGGAATCAACCTGAAATCTATTAGTATTATTAGTCTTTAATTGAACTGACCCTGCGTCTACTGCGGTAAGCCTTAGGGCGCCAGTTCCTCTGTGGAGAACATCAGAGGTTGCATCAGCACCAGTGTTGTTTCTAATCATTCTAAGACCGTAATCAGTATAAGTAGCATCCCCGACTAAGTCTACATAAGAGTACCCATCGCCCGATCTGCCATTTCCTATAGTTAATCTGACACTCTCAGTTGTGTCTGCAGATATAAAAATGTTGCCAGCTACGTCTAGAGGAGCTAACGGCGACGAAGTACCAATGCCTACTTTGCCGTCGCTGGTAATGCGCATGCGTTCGGCTAGGCCTGCGCCCGATCTGCGAGTCGCAAACGCAAGTGACGTGTTAAAGGCATTTTCTCGTACCGCTGCAATCCGTGCGGTGTTGAAACCAGAAATTGAGGTGCTAGCGCCCGCCCGGAAGAAAAGGCCAGCCATCGTCGGCGTATTGAGGTTTATTTGATCTGGGTCAGTAGCGTTGTTTTGGATTACCAGCTCGTTCCCCATTGGGGTTGTTACATTGATGCCAATGTCTGTCCAGAGGTTTGTGCTGTCGTCGAACTGTTGGCGAATTACGCCGTTCACATCGAGAGTTTTGCCGGGCGACGAAGTGCCTATACCTACGTTACCGCTAGTGTCAATTGCTAAGTAATTATTTGTATTAAGATCATCACCAGTACCAGAAATTTTATATTTGTTATCGGTATTATCAATACCTGTCATCCAAGCATATACACCAGTCTTCAGAAAGTTTACAGTAGCATCGCCCGCACCGGCCTGCTCGACAACAATTTGGGCATCAGTGTTTGAGTCATTTCTATATACATGCAGTTTTTTGTTAGGCGCAGTACCGATGCCTACTCGGTTATTTGCACCATCTACTACTAAGGTATTGCTATCTACGTTTAGATCTGTTATGTTACCTGAACTGTCTACATTATCACCAAATGTTGCTAGATTTTTTGCTTTACTCATTCACTGTTATCTTTCTCTGTTATTCTGAATCGGCTGGTGCAATAGTTAGTTCACCAGCTGCTGCTTGGCGCATGATCTCAACGTAGTGACGATTAGCAGGTTCAATAGGAACAAACATTTCCATACCATCAATTATAACTTTAATTGTAGATATTGAATTCTCAAACTCCGATCGAACATATTGTGCTGTTGTAATATTCATTTTATCTTGCATTTTTATAACTCCGCATCTGCTGCATAATCTAAAGATATATCACCGGCATAAGTTACAGCCGCATTGCCGTTACGAATCGAAAACTTTTTATTGGTATTTCCAAAATTAACAAAATTACTTGTATGGGTATTTGATTGGGCATATGACTCTGCTACAATATAAGTCAGTGTAGGATTAGTTCTCATGGTAACTGGATAGTTTTCTCTAATATAGTATGCATACCTAATAGTACTAAGATTATTATAAGGTGAACCAATTGTGTCATATTGAAGTGCAAAGTCTGTGTTATAGTACCGCTGACACAAAGCCAACTCTTCACCATAAGACCGATGCTCGAATGGAGTGGCGGTTTCGCCTAGTTCTAGTTGGACACCTGTTAACTGAAAATAGTTGCTTGTGGAGTCAGCTAAGTTAACTTGGCCAACTGCCCTGCTCGGATTATCTAGCACACCCCACGATGTTTGAAGAGCACTACCGCCAGTAAAATTAGAACCTCCCCCAAACCAAATATTTATTTGTAAACTGGGTGCATTATCATTGTCAAACGCTCCGGTTGTATCGCCTTCAAATGTAATAGTCTTATATTCCCAAGTTCCAGATGCGTCGACAGTATAACTTTTACTAATATGTCTACTACTATTGTCTGAGTCTAACAGTTCAACGATATAAGTACCAGTTTTATTAGATTTAACCCAGAAGGAAGCAGTAACAGACTCTGCAGAAGACGTTCCTTTTTTAAGGTGCTGTAAGTCTTGACCTTCAAACTTAGACTGTATCAAAACGTAATCACCTGCTGCTGGACTTGCATCCGCAGCCGTACATTCTAATTTTAGTGAATTGGCAAATCCATCCGGCGCATCTGTTTCTTGTGTTTGGGTCCAAGTTCCCATACTATTCAAAACTGTTACAAACCTATCTACCGTATGATAGCCAGAGGCAGTAATTCCAGTCACCGAAGTGCTTCGCTGTGCCACTTGCATAGCACCGTTGATAATCAGGTTTCTGCGACCACCTAACTGACCACCATTGAAACTAGCAGCTGATATGTTTCCATCAATGTTCAAACTATCAACAGTTCCATTAGTATTTAGAACAATATTGTTTGTGCTAGAATCTGGATTCTTTATATTTGTAGTTGCTAAGGTACTCATATAATATTCCTATTTTACATATTTATGTTGGAATATATTCTGTAATTCTATATGAGCCCCAGTTCTGATTCACATCTGTAGCGCTTAGTCTGGTATCAGCAATTCCGTCTGTGCCAGCAGGACAGAATCCTGCAGTACCGGTACGGTTGATATCATGACTAGAATTAATAGCAACCGTACCGTCATACGATTTAAACATAAATCTGAGTTTCACACTATAATCAGTTGATGGTGTTCCTGTAACTAAATATGTTATATTTTCTCCATGAATAGATGGGCTGGTGTTGGCCATCACACCACCATCGTATCCATGGTTACCTAAACTTCTCCATGCCACACCATTATCAAATGTGATGTTAGTATCAACATAACCTCCTCCCCAGCCAGTAGAATCGTTACGCATTGGAATCCAAGCTTCTATGTGAATAGTGCTTCCACCTGTAAATCCAGTCTGATTAGTAAAGCCAGCGGCGGGCCAAGCTACCCATGCTGCATTAGAAGTGTTAGATAATCCTGAGGTATTATATTCAGAAATAACCTTTCCTATCTTATAGGATCCGCTAAGATTAGCTAAATCATTAGACATATTAGCTACATCATTAGACATATTAGCAAACTCATCGGACGTAATAGTGCCGCTTAAGTTTAGGTTAGCTGTAGATATTGAACTTCCTGAAATTGTTGTTGCCATAAATCCTCCTAAATATTATATCCCATTTTACGTGATAACACCATTAGCTTTAACTGTAATTGCTCCAACGGTAAGAAACTCATAGTAATGATCATCTGTGCCTGAAATTTCAACTGGTGTCGGTAAGCTAGGCGTGCCAGATACTTTTGTTAGAGTAGCACTCTTTGGCAGTCGAATAATAACAACTCCCGATCCACCAGCAAATCCACCACTATTACCGGTGTTTGTACCGTTACCCTGGCCACCACCACCGCCACCTTTTCCGTTTACCCCTGTCGACTGAGTATTTAAGCCACCACCGCCATAACCGACCTGTGCTTGACCAGACTTACCACCAAAATTACTATAGTCTAGACCATTACCAGCACCGCCGCCAGCATAGCCAACAGTTGATCCTGTAATATTACTAGATAACCCATTACCTCCGTTACCACCTTGTGTTGAGCTACCGTTGGTGCCAGCACTACCGGCTCCGCCTCCGCCTCCGCCAGCTGAACTTCCGCCAAGATTAGATGTACCATTACCACCTGAGTTACCTTGTCCAGCTGTTCCAGCAGCGCCGGCGCTGGTGTCGCCATTACTGGTGCTGTGAGCACCACCACCACCTGAACCGCCGCTTGTCTTAGAAAGAGAGTCTCTATTGCCGCCTGCGCCGCCGCCGATGGCTGTAGCAGCTCCGATTCCAGATATAGATGAATTTCCACCTTGTGTTGCTCCGCCACTTCCGCCAGCTCCGACAGTAACAGTGTAATTGGTACTGGTGTTTATTGTAGCTGTGCTAGTGACAAAGCCTCCGCCGCCGCCTCCGCCGCCGCCATTAGAACCAGACCCGCCGCCGCCACCAACAATAAGGTACTCTATCGAACCGTCCCAAGGGATGCTTTGGTAAGCTGCCAGTGCCATTACCTGTGTAATACTCATTAGCTTACGTTCCCGTTAAATATAAGACGGGTTGCTACGTCATTCAAGATTGTAACTAGGCCCTTGCCAACCAGCGTCACAGAACCGTTTGTCCCCTTACTTGTAGTATTACCAGCAATGTAAACGCCATTGGTCATGTTGGTCCAACTAATTGTGACACTTGTATCAAGATGGTTGTAGATAGTAATAATCTGACCCAGGGCGCAATTAGTTGAATCAATTGTAATTGTGCCAGCTCCGATTGTAGTAGAGAAATATTTACCTGAGCTGTTTGCTGGTATTGCGTAAGGTGTGCTATTAATTCCGGTTCTGTTCAGCACACGAACATTACCCTGTGAGTCTTGGATTGTACCACTAGCTGTTACATCAACTGCTGTTACTGTACTGCCTACTTGGTAAGTGTTGTTATTCCCGGTGTCTGCGGTTTTAATTTCTTCATAACCGGATGTAGCGCCGTATAATCTTAGTTTGCTCATTACACAATACTCCATTCTGATCCAGTTGGAATCGTTACAGTAACGCCACTATTTATAGTGATCGGGCCAGCAGTCATTGCATTTTTGTTAGTGGTAATGGTATAGTTTGCAGTCACGGTTTGATCATTTTCAAAAAATACTTGGTCAGGGCCTCCACCTGTTGCGCCTGCACCTATATCCGTATAATTACTGCCGTCGTTTGTAAATTCCCAAGAATCAGTAGTTTCATTCCATCGTAGATCTACATTGGTTAATGCACCACGTTCTACTTCAATTCCAGCATTTTGCGACGGAGTGCCTGTTTCGTCAGCATTAAGCACTATTATGTTGTCTGCAATATTTACTGTATTACTGTCTACGATAAATTGAGTGCCTTGTACGGTTAAATTACCTGCGATAGTTACGTTACCAGCAGTGTCAATAACCATCCTGTTAGCATTATTAGTCATAAATGCTAAATCAAAATTGTTTACATTACCAAACTTTTGTACTGTGCCGTCAAATTGAAGTACAACATCATTTTCTAAGCTTGCTCCATTATAATTGCGCCATTTCTGCGCATAGGTATTGACAGCTCTATCATTTTGAACTGTAAATTGTGTGCTTGTAGTTGTAGTCGTGCCTACAGCAAGATTACCTGCATTGTCTATTGTAAGTCTTGTATCAGTATTTAAATCAGTAGCATTTGCTGAAATTCTAAAACTATTATCAGTATTATACAATCCAGTAAGGTAAGTGTATTCTCCAGTAGCTACAAAACTCATTACAGCATCGCCAGTGCCATCTTGCTCAACTTGTAATTGAGAATCTTGGTTTGTTGAATTTCTATACACTGTAAATTGTTTACTAGGTGTGCTAGTGCCAACGCCAACACGATCAGTTGTAGAACTTACTGAAAATGTTGTTTCGTCGACAATTATATTTCCACCAAAATTTACTCCTCCGGCAAATGTACCGCCTGTACTCGCAGGCACTGTATCAGCAAAATCTATATCGCCATGGGAAACTATAGTTACTTCGTCATTAAGTTCAGCCCCTGTAGTCAAAGTGATTGAAGAACCAGTTTCAGCTGTATATTCTGCACTATCGAGCCTAAGACCGTTGACATATACGTCGCTCATACCTGGATTATAACTCAACGGCCTACCGTAACGGTCGTTGCCGCTGAATACAGTTTGATTAAGAGTAGCAACAAATTCAAACTCTAGTTTTTGCTGTTGATATGGAACCGAGCCGGGATTAACACCTATGTAATTGCCCACATGTATCTCCAAAA
>Ga0255777_10001782_pt1 | contig 19907 bp, 20 predicted proteins | sample 101ome_15_FD_179975 | JGI IMG/M metagenome (GOLD analysis project Ga0255777, IMG submission 179975) | Coastal salt marsh microbial communities from the Groves Creek Marsh, Skidaway Island, Georgia - 101402AT metaG (version 2) | ecosystem: Environmental > Aquatic > Marine > Intertidal zone >... | reverse complement strand
CGTGAACTTTTCTTGATCAGGTGCTTCAAAAAATGCGTCCCCGTCTGGTGACGCATGCACCTGGGTCACATACATCCGATCCACTTGGTCAATCGCTTCGCGATACAAGGTGGCTCCACCAATAATGATCACCTCATCTGCGCCATCAAGATCTGCTTGAGCTGTCGCGAGCTTTAATGCATCCGCCAAACTACCGACAACTCGAATCCCTGGTGCTGACCAATCCGCACTGCGAGTGATCACAACATTCGTTCGCCCAGGAAGAGGGCGTCCAATCGATTCGAAGGTTTTTCGACCCATCACAACTGGCTTACCCATCGTAACTTGCTTGAAATACTTCAAATCGCACGGCAAATGCCAGGGAAGTTGGTTGTCGATCCCAATAACACCGTTATCGGCACGTGCAACAATCAGAGACGTTTTCATCAGATAGCCACCGGCGCTTTGATGTGAGGATGTGGATCGTACCCATCAATCACAATATCAGACTCGCGATAATCCAATATCGAATCGGGTGTGCGCGCCAACGTTAGCGTAGGAAGAGGCCTTGGTTCGCGAGATAGCTGCTCACGCGCTTGTTCGACATGATTCTGGTACAAATGCACATCGCCACCTGTCCAAATAAAATCACCCACACCTAAGCCACATTGATCAGCGACTAAATGGGTCAATAGCGCGTAACTTGCGATGTTAAATGGGACCCCAAGAAACACATCAGCAGAGCGCTGGTACAACTGACATGACAATTGATTATCAGCGACATAAAACTGAAAAAGGGTATGACAAGGAGCGAGCGCCATCCGGCCTGCGCGTACATTGTCTTGTGGTGATTGGGTTTCATCCGGCAACAACGATGGATTCCATGCAGAAATCAGGAGACGCCTCGAGTTTGGACGAACCTTGATCGATTCAACCACCTCAGTTAGCTGATCAATCGAGCCGCCGTCAGGCGTCGGCCAAGAGCGCCATTGTGCACCATATAATGGTCCTAAATCGCCATCCTCTGTTGCCCATTCATCCCAAATCGACACGCCATTGTCACGCAAGTACTGTGTGTTGGTATCGCCTTGCATGAACCAAAGGAGCTCATGAATCACAGACTTTAAATGCACTTTTTTTGTTGTGACCAGTGGAAAGCCTGCATTCAAATCGAATCGCATTTGATGCCCGAAACGACTTAAGGTACCTGTGCCAGTGCGATCTCCTTTTGCAGTACCTTCATCCAACAAGAGTTGGAGTAAATCAAGATATGCGCGCATCCGGCGACTCCTTTCGTATTAACAATAACCATACACCGATAGCGATCATGGGCAACGTCAGTAATTGACCCATCGTCATCCAATTCAATGCGATAAAACCAAGATGTGAGTCCGGTTCACGAACAAACTCAACCATAAAACGAAACATGCCATAACCCAACAAGAAAAGGCCCGTCACTTGGCCGCGCCTTCTTGGCTTGGATGAAAATAACCACAACACAATGAAAAGCACGACACCTTCCAAAGCAAATTGATAGAGCTGGCTTGGATGACGGGCGAGTTCGTCTGCCTTTGGAAAAACCATTGCCCAAGGTAAATCTGTCGGCCGGCCCCACAACTCACCACCAATAAAGTTACCCAGGCGTCCAAGGCCCAAACCAATCGGAATCAGTGGCGCCAATGCATCACCGAGGGCAAGTGGCGCGACCTGATGCTTCCGGGCAAAAATCCAGGTGAGTGCAATGACCCCAATCAACCCGCCATGGAAAGCCATTCCACCTTCCCAGACGTAGAACAATGACAATGGGTCATCCAATAGACGGCCTGGCTGATAAAAGAACATATATCCAGCGCGACCACCAACGATTACACCCAACGCGATCCAGCTCAAAAAATCAGACATCTGCTCTCGATTGATCGGAAATAAGCCGCGATCAATACGATATATCGCAAGCCCATACCCGCCTAGAAAACCAAATACATACATCAGTCCGTACCAGTGGATCTGAGCAAAACCAAGATCTAAAGCAATCGGATCGATCATGTGCGGCGTCAAAATAAGGTGATCCAAATCATTCTAATCGCCAAAAAAGCCAACAAAAGGCCAAATAATCGCTGCAAAATAACTTGGTCCATATGATGAGCTAATCGAGCTCCCCATTTCGCGAAGTAGGCAGAGGTCGCAACAATTCCAAGAAAAGCAGGGAGATAAACATAACCTAGAGACCATCTAGGTAAATCCTGATTGTCACCCGCGACAAGGATATGAGTAACAGTACCTGCCAAAGCTATCGGCAATCCTAGCGCTGACGCGGTGCCTATCGCCTTCTTGATAGGTGCGCCGTAAACCTTTAAAAATGGAACCGTCAGAGCTCCTCCAGCTATTCCGAGCATAGAACTTATCCAACCAGTTACTAAACCCATCAGACCAATCACAAATATTGCCGGGTTCGACTCTTTGACCGTTTCGATCTTCGAGCTGTTCTCAAAAAGCATCTTTGTCGCCATTATTAACAAAAACGAGCCCAAAATTAACCGAAGTACAAATCCACTTAACTGATCAGCTGTCCAGGCGCCCAGAATTGCTCCCAGAAGTAAAAACCCAGACATATTTCGAACACGTTCCCAGATAACACCCTGCTTTCTGTGATGGGCGATTACTGAGCTAATAGCAGTAAAAATAACGCAAGCGAGGCTCGTTCCGACGGCCAGATGAGTCAGAACAGACTCCGGCACATTCAACCATTCGAAACCAATCAACAACGCGGGCACAAAGACAATCCCACCGCCAACGCCAAAGAGGCCAGCGAGAACACCTGCAATTACACCGAGTACCAAATAAAAGATTATTTCTAACACTAATTACCCACTTATAACGATTCACGTAGGTTAGGTGGCACTAAAAGACCCAAATCCTTATCCATAAATACCTGGGCGACTATTCGGAGGACTTGAACGCCAGATTCTCGCGTTAAGGCCTGTGTTGCGAGCGACTGACATTCAGCTGAACTGAAGGCCCCTAGAGCACGTTTAACCTGCGCCAAGGCAGCAGATGACATCGACAATTCATTAAACCCAAGGCCGACCAACAAGATAGCAGCCAAAGGATCACCAGCCATCTCGCCACAGAGCGCGACTGGAATTTTGGCGTCACTCCCAGCTTTTGATGTGATCTCAAGTGCTCGCAGAACTGCCGGATGAAACCCATCAAACATATCGGCCACGCGCGCATTTGTTCGATCGACCGCGAGCAGATATTGCGTTAAATCATTGGAGCCTACCGAGAGGAAATCTGCTTCTTTCGCTAATTCAGGAGCAATATAGACCGCACTTGGAACCTCGATCATCACACCCACCTCTGGGGCTGTGACTGAATGGCCTTCAGCAGTTAATTCCAAAACAACACGTTCGATCAGCGCCTTTGATGCACGTAACTCTTCTAGCGTTGTGATCATTGGCAAGAGAATCCGCAGATTTCCAAGACCAGAATCTGCTCTCAGCATGGCACGAATCTGCGTTAGAAAAATTTCCGGATGGTCGAGGGTGACACGGATTCCTCGCCAACCCAAAAATGGGTTTTCCTCGTCAATCGAGAAATAAGGAAGACTTTTATCACCGCCAATATCGAGTGTCCGCATAACCACAGGCATCGGGGCATAAGTGTCAAGTTCAGCACGATACTCACTTTCCTGCTCGTCTTCTGATGGAAATCGAGATCTCGCCAGAAAAATAAATTCGGTGCGATATAGACCCACACCATCAATCCAGCTCCGCTGGCGTGCTGACAGCTCGCCAAATGGGCCCGCGTTTAACATCAAGTGGACATGCTGTCCGTCCGACGTCACCGCAGTTCCCGCTTCAACCTGCTCGAGATCCATCTCAAGAGTAGCGGCATCATCAATTGCCCGCTGATACTCAGCCAGCACATGTTCAGATGGCTCGACGATAACCTCGCCTCGCCATCCATCCACGATGAGATGTGCTCCTTGAATATCACCCAAAGGCAAGTCCACCGCACCCATCACTGCAGGAATACCCAGACTTCGAGCGAGAATAGCCACGTGTGAGTTTGCAGAGCCTTTGACTGAGACGATCGCTTTTAGCGAACCTGTATCAACCTCTCCAAGCATGACGGGTGTTACGTCTTCAGCGACTAAAATGACATCATCAGGATATTCAAATGATTCTGACTGCTCATGCAGTAGCTTAGCGAGAATACGCCGCCCCAAATCAAGCAGATCGGTCGCCCGCTCTTTTAGATACGCATCGTCCATTGCCTCAAAACGTGCGACCAAATCGAGTACGACGTATTTTAGAGCAGTCGGGGCTGTCTCCCCGGACCGGATCCTCTGGCACACCTCACCACTTAAGGTGTGATCCTCGAGCATCCGTAGATAAGTATCGAAAAGCGCTGTCTCTTTGCGCGCCAAGTGCTCTGACAACGAGTCACTAATCTGTCTGAGCTCTGCTTTAACTTCACCGAGAGCCGTTTGAAATTCTTGGAGTTCGAGCTCAGGATCATCCGTCTTCGCATCCTTCACACGCCGCAAAATGGCTGGCGGTTGACGGACACAGGCAGTCCCGGTGGTCACACCTGAGACACCTGCAACCCCTTTAAAATGTACATCAATCGGTTTTTCGCCATCTGAATGACTCAGATGCAGTCGACCAGAGACCTTCGCATGGGCAATTAGCGCTGAAATTTGCGCAGCCACCGTAACGAGCAACGCCTCTTCATCATCACTGAACTTTCTCTGGGTTGTTTGCTGAACAACCAAAACACCAAGAATCTCTCGCTGGTGAACGATCGGCACCCCCAGAAACGACTGAAAGATTTCTTCACCTGTTTCTTGTAAGAATCGAAATGCCGGGTGGTTTGGCGCATCATCTAAGTTCACCAATTCGCCACGACTACCAACAGTTCCGACAAGACCTTCTGCCTTTGCCAAACTCGCGCTGCGAACGGAATCAGGATTCAATCCGTCTGTTGCCATGAGAAGCCAACGATCTGTTGACTCATCCAACAAATACACGGAACACACACCAGTCTGCATGGTGTCCTTGATTCGTTTCACGATGATCGTGAGCGCTTCGTCTAGAGTTGCCGCATCGGTGACCGCCTGAACCAGGCGCCGAAGGATGTCTAACATGCCATCGGTCCGAACCAACGCAATGCAGGTGCGAGCTCCATCATCGCTTGACGATACACATCCCGCTTAAATGGAATGACTTGGCCTAACGGATACCAATAGCTAACCCACTGATAGGCATCGAACTCTGGATGATCAGTAGCATCAAGATTCGGTTGAATGAAAGGATCATTGAGAGCCAGTAAGTACCATCGTTGCTTTTGACCAACACAGGTCTTCTTACCGCGCGGCCGAATCAGTGACTTTGGCAACCGATAACGGAGCCATCCAGCCGTTTGGCCCAAGACAAACACCTGATTCTGGGAGATACCAAGCTCTTCATGGAGCTCTCGGTACATTGTCTCTTGGGGAGTTTCTCCAGCTTTCATACCGCCCTGAGGAAATTGCCATGCATCTTCCCCGCGTCGCCTGGCCCACAGAACAGAGCCGGTCGGATGCGCGAGAATAATCCCCACATTTAGCCGAAAACCGTCCTGATCAATCATGACTTGAAACTCCCTTAAAACCCTCGCATTCTTTCAACTTTTCTCAAATCACTCAATCAAACAAGACAAATTCTATGCAACTTGCCATTTTCGACCTCGACCATACGCTTCTTCCATTCGACAGTGACAAGGCATGGAACCAGTTCTTAATCGACATCGGCGCCGTCGATGAAGACTACTATCAAGAGAATAATGAGCGGTTTTATCAGGATTATCTCGACGCCAAACTTGATATTCGCGCATATCAACGATTTGCATGCGAAGTGCTACAAAATTATTCGATCGAACAAGTGACGGAATGGAGAAATCAATACATACAAGACATTGTTCGGCCACAATTACAAATTAAAGCGTTGGAATGCATTCAGGCATACAAGATCGAGGGCTTTCACACACTCATCATTTCAGCGACAAATACATTCATCGTGGAACCCATTGCTCGCCTCCACGGCGTGGACAGCTTCCTCGGATGCATATTTGAAATTGTTGATGGCAAATACACGGGTGAACTCACCGGCATCCCGACCTACAAAGAAGGAAAAATCACAGCACTTGACGCTTGGCTTGACTCACAAGGCACCAAAGCACAGACCATCCATTTCTATTCCGACTCGATTAATGATCGCCCGCTACTCGAGCGAGCTGACCAGGCATTCGTCGTTGATCCAGATCAGTCATTAGCCGAACTTGCCCATGAGCGGGGGTGGCCAGTGATACAGTTTGCAGACTAATTGGAGTCTGCCATGAAGCACATCGGTTATTTCACTCATTCAGATTGCATGATTCACGACATGGGACACATGCATCCAGAGAGCCCCATGCGACTGCAGGCGATTGATACCCGCCTTCAAGCCCAAGGACTGATGCTGGATTTAACACGGTTCGATGCGGAGCCAGCTGAGCTTGATCTCATTGAGCGAGCACATCCGCATCAATACGTTCATGAAATTGAGCAAATCGGGTATGACGCGATCAACGGTGATCTAATCCCGGTGGACGGGGATACTTCAATGGGTCCCGGATCGCTGCGAGCTGCTCTTCTCGCTGCTGGCGCTGGGTGTCAAGCTGTCGATCGTGTCATGGCCGGTGAGATTCAACGCGCGTTCTGCGCGACTAGGCCTCCTGGGCATCATGCGGAAAAATCGTTGGCCATGGGATTTTGCTTATTCAATAACGTCGCTGTTGCTGCCCTACATGCGATTGAACATCACGGTCTTGAACGCGTCGCCATCATTGATTTCGATGTCCACAACGGCAATGGAACGGTAGATATTTTTAAAGATGATGAACGCGTAATGGTGTGCTCTTCGTTCCAACATCCATTTTATCCCAACAGACACTTTGATACTCCGGGGGAGCATCTGGTTCTAACGCCTATTAACGCGGGATCTGATGGTTTGGAATTTAGAAAAAAAGTTGAAAAGGATTTCCTTCCAGCACTTGATCAGTTCAAGCCAGAATTAATTTTGATTTCAGCAGGCTTTGATGCACATACAGAAGATCCACTGGGTGAACTGAATCTTGTCGAAGACGATTATCGTTGGATCACGACGTTAATCAACGATATCGCAAACCGTCATAGTCAATCACGTATCGTATCTATCCTCGAAGGTGGGTATCATCTCGGAGCGTTGGGCCGCAGTGTGTGTGCCCATATCGAGATGATGCTTCATGACTGATTTATCTGACTATCAACAGGTACTGACACCAAACTACGGCTTGCCCCCCAAAATCATTGTAAGAGGACAGGGCTGTGAGCTATTCGGACAATCGAACGAACGATACCTAGATCTCGCTGGTGGGATTGCTGTGAGCGCTCTAGGTCATTGCCATCCTGATATCGTTAAAGCCCTAACCGAACAAGCCAATAAGGTGTGGCACCTTTCCAATGTCTTGGCGAATGAACCAGCAATCGAACTTGCGAAGGCTCTCGTGGCTGCCACATTCGCAGATCGTGTGTTCTTTTGTAACTCGGGTGCAGAAGCGAACGAAGCAGCAATCAAAGCGGCCCGAAAGGCTGCATTCGATCTTCATGGGCCTGAAAAAAATGAAATCATTGCATTCAACGATGCATTTCATGGCAGAACCATCGCGACGGTAACAGCCGGGGGGCAACCCAAATACAGGACTGGCTTTGGGCCAATGCCAGAGGGCTTTACCCACCTTCCTTTCAATGACTGTAATGCCCTGGAGGCGCAAATTTCCGAAAAAACGTGTGCCGTAATGGTTGAGGCAGTGCAAGGGGAAGGCGGTGTGCGCCCAATTTGTCCCACATTTTTCGAGAAAATCCGCGCTGCCTGCGACCGTGTAGGTGCTGCGTTGATCGTCGATGAAGTACAAACAGGTATGGGGCGGACTGGCAAACTATTCGCCTACCAACACAGCGACATCACTCCAGATATTCTCAGTAGCGCCAAAAGTCTTGGCTGCGGTTTCCCCATTGGGGCCATGCTATGTAAGGAATGGATTTCAGAGCATCTTGTTGCTGGAACCCATGGAAGTACCTACGGGGGTAATCCACTCGGCACCGCTGTTGCTGGTAAGGCCCTCGAGATCATCAATACACCAGAACTTCTCGGTAACGTGGTTGCTCGTGGTCAGCAATTGATGGAAGGACTCAATACACTGAACTCAAAGCACGAATTGTTCAAAACGATTCGTGGAAAAGGTCTACTCATTGGCGCGGTTTTGAAAGACGAATACAGTGGACGCTCAGGCGAGTTGTCGGCGCTAACGATGCATGAAGGGCTCATGACACTTGTTGCCGGCCCAAATGTCCATCGATTCGCACCACCGTTGGTGATCTCAGAGGTTGAAATTGATGAAGCGCTACAACTGCTTGATTGTGCTTACAGCAAATTCAACAAACAGACTTAACCAAACTGATTACGCTACACTGGAATCTATGAAGATGTATCGAACTAAATCACGGCTTTTGTTTGCAGCAATCGCTTTCTCGCTTTCCCAAGCAGCAATAGCTTTTGATGTTGCGGGACTTAAAATCGGCGATACGGTTGATGATTTCCAGACCTTGGAAAGCCCAGCAAAGGAATTTCTGACCATCACCCATGACCCAGAAGGGAAGATCGTACGTATTTTTTATCGTCAGGAAGGCCTACCAAACGATGAAAAGACCCAAGCGAAACTCGTAAACCGTATCTGTAACAAATACGGACGCGTGACTCCTTGCTACTCTGCACTCTCAGAAATTGAATCGAACGATAAGCAATTCTTACGCTTCTTCCATCTGTACCGGGATGATGCTGAAACTCAAGAACTGCGCGCACGTATCCGTCGAACAAAAGCGTTCAGTTTGACCCCTGATCTGACGGTAGAAATCGATTTAATGGATTCGGCATACGCCAAAGCTCTGCGCGAACAAAAAGCGACCGCTTCGGATTTGATTGATTTCTAAAGGATGAGAGCCAACTCAGACAACTGAGTTGGCTTCATGCTGATTTTTAACGTGATTTTTCGATGAGCTCGTCGAGCAACTTAAATAGTTGATCTTCGCCACCCGCTTGTGAAACACCTGTGACGAATTGTCCATTCACAACGAGCGCTGGAACACCCTGAATCCCGTAGGCACGAACCCTTGCATCTGCAAGACGCAATGCACTCTCCGTCGCAAACCCAGCCAGCTCACGTTTCACAACCGCCGGATCTGCGCCGTATCGCTCAAAAAATGCGACGACATCATCAACACGTTGCAAACGTTGCCCTTCACGATGAATCGCATTGAACAATGGCTCATGAATCGTTTCCAGAATGCCTAGGTTTTTAGCGACCCAAAACATCCGCGCATGCATTTCCCACGAGCGACCAAACACGACCGGCATGCGTACGAAATTGACATCACTTGGAAGCTTCTGAACCCATGCTTTTAAAGCTGGATCGAGCGAATCACAATGTGGGCATCCATACCAAAACAGCTCCAGAACCTCGACTTTTGCCGGGTCAGATGTGACCACGGGCTTGGCGAGGGTCTGGTAATGAACTCCTTCCTGGAATCCATCAGCGGAACATGCTTGATTGAACATCAAGCCGAGACCGATAACGATTGTAGAAAGGATCCGCTTCAGCATTACTGAAGACCTCCAAGATAGCTTGAAATCGCTTTGATATCGGCATCGGACATATTTTTCGCAACACCATTCATCATTGCGTTTACGCGGAGTCCGTCACGGAAAGCTTTTAATTGGACTTCGGAATAGCCAGCCCACTGTCCTTTCAATGATGGGAATCCAGCTGATGCAATTCCCGCTCCTGTTGGACCGTGACACGCTGCGCAAGCACTCACGCCCTTCTCAGAGTCACCGAATCGATACAATTGCTCACCGCGCACAACTAAATCAGCTTCAACAGCCCCAGCTGATGTTGCTTGTGTTGAAAAATATGCCGCTAGATCTGCGATATCTTCATCAGACAGTGCACCAGCGAAACCCGCCATTATCGCGTTGGCGCGAGAGCCATCACGATACGCCTTGAGCGTAGATTCCAAATAACTCGCATGCTGGCCGGCCAATTTCGGATAATCTGCAACAGCACTATTGCCGTCAGCACCATGACAGCCAGCACAAACAGCACTCTTTGCTTTACCTTGGTCAGCATTGCCGACATATGCATTAGTCGCTGCAGAATCAGCGGCCATGGCAACCGTCGAGGCCAGGGTCAATCCAATAACGGTGATTAATGACTTCATTCGTTTCATCTCTTTGTTGGGAAAGCGATACGTTTTTCGATGGCGTAGTATACATTGCACCTGAGATTTATGCAGTGAAGGATTTAATTACAGTGCGCGATACACAGCTCGACCCTAGACTGGCTCAAACCAAGTTTTTGATTAGCGCACCCACGTTGGATCATTGCCCACCAGAATGTGGTCCCGAAATTGGGTTTTGTGGTCGGTCCAATGCTGGCAAATCGAGCGCTCTGAATACACTGACTGGCCAAAAAAGCCTTGCTAGGGTTTCAAAAACACCAGGGCGAACACAGCTCATCAATTTCTTCGAAGTACCCGGAACAGGCGGATTCTTGGTGGATTTACCGGGCTATGGTTTTGCTAAAGTCCCAGAGGCCATGAAAAAACAGTGGCAACAACACCTGGGTGAGTTCCTTGCCGAACGTCGCACACTCACCGGCCTCGTTTTATTGATGGATGCACGGCATCCAATGACTGCGCTTGACCAACAGATGCTGTCATTTGCTGACCATCGAGAAATGGATACGCTTTTACTGCTCACTAAAAGCGACAAGCTGAGCAGAAACCAAGCTGCAAAAGCGCGGTTATCTGTTCAAAAACAACGCCCGAATTCAGTCGTACTCAATTTTTCGAGTCTCGATAAAACAGGTATTGGAGAAGCATCTGCTTGGATTACGCACCACATAGAAGGACACGCATAATAAAAAACCCCGGTAGCTCACACCGGGGTTTCAACGTCCGACAGGGGTCTCGTCGGAACAACGAATGAGGGAAAATCGTTGTCTTATATACTCAGACCGACGTTATTTGAAAAAGTTCAAAAATATTTCAAATAAATTTAATGCGCCTCAAACCAGCTCTCGCCGGATCCAATTTCAACAACGAGCGGTACCGCGAGTTCAGCTGCAGCCTCCATTTCTACACGAACCAACTGTCGAGCAGCATCTAAATCACGGTCCCTTACTTCAAATACCAGTTCATCGTGCACTTGAAGCAACAGATTACAGCCCAAGTCGGCTGTCGCCAGCGCTTGGTGCACTCTTAGCATTGCGCGCTTAATAATATCCGCAGCCGTTCCCTGCATTGGTGCGTTAATCGCAGCCCGCTCGGCCGCCTGCCGAATTGGCACTTGACGCGCATGGATATCAGGAAGCGTCAGACGTCGACCGAATACTGTTTCCACATACCCTTTTTCATGGGCCATCGCACGAGTTGAGTCCATGTAACGTCTCACCCCAGGATATCGTTCGAAATAACGATCGATGTATGCAGCGGCTTCAGCACGTTCAATACCTAATTGTCTGGCAAGCCCAAAAGCACTCATGCCGTAGATCAGCCCGAAGTTGATCGCTTTAGCGCGGCGACGCTGCTCATCGGTTACGAACATTGGCTCGAGATCGAATACTTCAGCCGCTGTAGCGCGGTGAATATCATCCCCGCGCGCGAACGCCACGACCAGACTTTGGTCGCCAGATAAGTGCGCCATAATCCGTAATTCAATCTGGGAATAATCGGCCGCCATGACAGACCACCCATCTGGGGCAATAAACGCCTTGCGGATCCGTCGCCCCTCATCAGTCCGTATCGGGATATTTTGCAAATTCGGATCAGAAGATGACAATCGGCCCGTAGAGGTCACCGCCTGATGAAAAGAGGTGTGAACGCGTCCATCTGCAGGGTCGCAATCCTCAGGCAACTTATCTGTATAAGTTCCCTTCAACTTAGAAAGACTTCGATGCTCAATCAATAGCTTCGGCAACGGATAGTCGAGTGCCAATTCTTGAAGAACTTCCTCGTTGGTCGAAGGCGCTCCTTTCGGTGTCTTTTTTAGTACCGGAAGCTTCAGTTCATCAAATAAGATTTCTTGTAACTGCTTGGGACTTGCCAAGTTAAAGGGCCGACCAGCTAAGGCGTGAGCTGCCGACTCCAATTCTTCAAGTCTCGCCCCTAGCGACTGTGACTGCGACTGCAATATCGCGCTATCAAGCAATGCACCGTGATTTTCCATCTCACGAAGCACGAGCATCACTGGTAACTCCAAATCCTGATAGATGGGTTGTAGCGACGGCTCATTGTCCAACCGACTTTTGAATTGATGAAACAGTCTTAACGTAATGTCAGCATCTTCAGATGCATAATCTGATGCCTGCTCAACGGATACTTCAGCGAATCCAATTTGTTTGGCACCTTTACCACACACATCTTCATAAGAAATGGTCTCTACACCCAAAATCCGCTGAGCTAAAGAATCCATGTCATGACGCCCGCCCGCCGCGTCCAACACATAACTCATCAACATAGTGTCAGCGAGCGCACATCGCGGACTCAAACCAACAGTCTCGAGAACCGTTAAGTCATATTTCAGGTTATGACCAACCATCGTCAGAGTCGGGTCTGATAGAAGATTCGACAATTGGTTCAGCACAAGAGTCATGTCTAGTTGCTCGCCGCTTAAATGGGCAAGAGGGATATAACATGCTTGGCCATCTGCATATGCCAAGGAAACCCCGACAAGCTCGGCATGCCGAGCAACTAACGAAGTTGTCTCTGTATCGAGCGCAAATATCCGAGCTTCTCGGCACTGAGACACCCAAAAATCAAGCCGGTCAGGAGTCGTTACAAGCTCATACTGCGTCTCAATAGCATCGGGAATCTGAACGGTTTGTTGACTCGCCACTGGAGTATTTGAGAGCCGTTTCAAAAATTGATTGAGCTCGAGTTCCGTGTAGAGCTCTGTCAGCTTCTCTAAATCCGGATCTGAGCGAGATAGTTCGCCGAGCCCAACTGCTAATTCGCAATCAGTTTTAATCGTAACCAATGACTTCGATAACGGTAGGACATGCATGTGCTCCCGAAAGGTCTCACCAATCTTGCCACCAATATCATTCGCACTCGCGACAACCCCATCGAGTGTTCCGTAGGCATTCAACCATTTCGCCGCAGTTTTCGGACCACACTTTGGAATGCCAGGCACGTTATCAACACTGTCACCGGTCAGTGCGAGAAAATCAATAATTCGTTCCGGTGGCACCCCAAATTTTTCCTCGACACCAGCAGGCGTCAGCGTGGTGTCGCTCATTGTGTTTACAAGCGTCACTTTATCCGTCACAAGTTGGGCTAAATCTTTGTCGCCGGTTGAGATCAGAACCGACTCTCCTGATGCCTCGGCCTGTTTTGCAAGTGTCCCTATGACGTCATCAGCTTCAACGCCCGGTACGGCAAGCAGTGGAAACCCCAATGCTTTGATAATCGCATGCAGCGGATCGATCTGTTCACGAAGCTCATCAGGCATTTTTTCTCGATTCGCTTTGTATTCAGCGTACATGTCGTCGCGAAATGTTTTTCCTGACGCATCGAATACGACAACCATCCGCTCAGCACCTGTGGAATCTGCCAGCTTGTTAAGCATTGAGATCACACCACGTATCGCGCCGACGGGTTGGCCAGTGCTGGTTGTCAGTGGTGGCAATGCATGGAAGGCACGGTATAGGTAAGAAGACCCATCGACTAAAACCAAAGGTGCAGGCATTCAAGCTCCTGAGAGTGTTGCTTTTGTATCTGTCGATGCATAATACCGCGCTTGGACAGGACGCGGCGATGAGTGTTTACACAGAATTGAGCCTGCAAGAAATGCAGGATTTCACCAAACAGTTCGATTTTGGTGAATTGACAAGCTTTCAGGGAGTGGAAGCTGGTGTTGAAAACACCACGTATTTTGTTTCGTTTGAGCAGGCAGACACCGTTCTTCAAATTTTTGAAGAACAGGGATTCGATGAAATTCCATTTTTCATCGAGCTCAATCGACGCCTTTCAGAGGATCAGGTTCCAGTAGCAACACCGATTGCCAATCGAGACGGCGATCGACTATTCACAATCAAAGGAAAGCCCGCTGCTTTATTCCAACGCATTCAAGGGTCAACACTTTCGCCAATCTCAGTCGATGCATGCATGCAAATGGGTGAAGCACTCGGAAAAATGCATGCCGCGACTCAAACATATCAAGATTTAAAACGCGAAAATCACCGCTGGAATACCTGGTGGGAAGGTAATGTTGATCGAGTCATTGACTTGGTTCCAGAGGATCATCAAACCACTTTGAGAGACCAAGTCGTTCGCTCAAAAGAATTTGTTGAAACCGCAGTGTCGCTTCCCAATGGCATTATTCATGGTGACTTGTTCTGTGATAACGCGTTATTCCATGACGGAAAATTGGCTGGAATCATCGATTTCTACAACGCGTGTGATGGCTGCTTACTATTTGATCTAGCTGTGACAATCAATGATTGGTGCTCGTCACCAACAGGACGCCTTGATGCGAACAAAACGATAGCAATGGTCAGTGGTTACAATGCATTCAGAACGCTCACAATTGAAGAAATTACCCAGTGGCCACAGGCTGTAGAGACAGCCGCATTACGATTCTGGATGCTTCGCTTAGTGGCTTTGGCTCGCAAACGTGAGGGCGGACCGCAAGCACCTCCACATGTAAAAGATCCTAATGACTTCTTAGACATTTTGGTTGCTCGACGCGCAGATCCTCAATGCGATCTCATATCAGACTAGAACCTGTGACTCGGCTTTGGCATTTGGCCTGGCCTTTGATCATCGCCAATATCGCCACACCACTTTTGGGACTCGCAGATGCCGCAATTGCAGGGCATCTTGACCAAGCGTACTATCTCGCAGCCGTTACTGTCGGTGCCGAGTTACTGGTTATCTTTTTTGGCACATTTTCTTTTTTGCGCATGGGTACAACGGGGCTTGTCGCACAAGCCGTTGGATCGAATAACCAAGCCCATTCTTTCCGAATCGTTGCCAATGCTGTTTTACTCGCTTTAGCCATCGGTTGCCTGCTTTTACTCGTCGGGGCGCAAGCGATTGATCCGCTGTTGGGGTTCGCAAAGCCCACTCTAGAAATGACCGGGCCGCTCCGAGAATATTTAGAAGTCCGACTATGGGGGGCGCCTGCAAACTTAATGCTGATCGCGCTGACAGGCTGGTTCATTGGGCAAGGGCTCACCCGCATTGCTCTTTATCTTTCTGTTGGCATCAATATCCTCAATATTGTGTGTAACTACTTGCTCGCTATAGAGCTGCAATTGAATAGCTATGGAATTGCTCTTGGCACGGTCATCTCTGAATACGCAGGAGTCGTGATTGCAGGAGCTGTGCTTTGGAGAAAATTTAGGCTAAGTCAAGTTGTCATTGATTCGATTCAGGCATCTGGGCTCTGGGTACAGCTAGTCAAAATCAATACACCTCTGATGCTTCGTACCATCTTGCTTCACAGTGTTTTTGTCACATTATCCATATTCGCAGCTCGACTCGGCGTAACAGAAGCCGCGGCAATTGGTTTGATTTTGGTTCTGCTTGCAACGGCTGCCTATGCACTGGACGGGTTTGCTTATGCTTCAGAGATCGAAGCAGGCCAAGCCTTTGGGGAACGACAATTTGAACGATTCGCAGATAGCCTGAGGGCTGGGGCCGTCCTTTCCATCGCCTCAACAGCGGTCATCGTTTTATTCGCTAATGTATTCCACAGCCAACTCTTTCATGCACTGACAGATTTCCAGGATGTAGTGACCGAAGCCAATTCATTAATGACTTGGTTCACATGGATTCTCTTTGCGCTTTGCGGATCCTACTGGCTGGATGGAGTATTTATCGGGCTAACAAAAACGCTCGATATGTGCCTCACCATGTGCTTTGCCAACGTATTCGGATGGTTCGGAAGTCTTTGGTTGATTGGGACAGATTCGCTCGATCAGTTGATGGCTGCATTTCTGATTTTTTCGATTATTCGGACCATCTCATTAGGATCCCGCTTACCGGCAATCATTGAGGAAATTAGGAGTCTTTCGTTCCTGACGCATCCAAAATCCTGACAGGCTTCACATCTTCATCAAATACTGGATCTGTGTAATTAACACGCGTGACCAATTCTGATTGCTCAGGCGCCTCAAGCGCAATAACGTCCTGGTGGCCGCATGAAACACACTCGCGACGCATCAGTTTTTCGCTGTCGTCTTCCCAAGCCCTGACTTTGTCCTGTGCTCCACACTGCTGGCAAACAGCACCAGCGATAAAACGTTTAATTGGCATGATTGACTCCAAGGCTCTTTCAGAAATAGTGTGGGGCTTTCAGTGCATCACAAGGATGATTATGACTATTCGCGAATATGATAACCAACACCCAGAAATCGATGAATCTGCATGGGTCGATCCGTCTGCAGTCGTCGCTGGAAAAGTTTTTTTAGGACCTGACGTCTCGGTCTGGCCTCAAGCGGTCATTCGCGGCGATGTGAATTCCATCACAATTGGCGCACAAACGAATGTTCAGGATGGCGCTGTCTTGCACTGTACTCATGATGGCCCTTACACGCCAGGTGGAAAGTCGCTTCAAATTGGGGAGCGAGTGACAATTGGACACCAAGCCTGTTTACACGGCTGCACCATTGGAAATGAAGTGCTCGTTGGAATTGGAGCCACCGTGCTCGATGGCGCGATCGTTGAAGATCAAGTGATGATTGGCGCGGGTAGTTTAGTACCACCAGGGAAAACGCTCGAGTCCGGCCACCTCTACGTCGGCTCACCTGTCAAAATGGCGAGGCCCTTAAAGGATAGCGAAAAAGAGTTTCTTAAATACTCAGCAACGCACTACACCAAGCTCGCCAATAAGCATAGCGAGGTAACGGGCTAGCTCGAGGCCCGTTCAACTTTTTTCGCTTTCTCGATAACTTGGGCTGCTAGGTCACTCTTGTATTGCGCAAGTCGATCGCGAAGTGAGTGGTCCGCAGTCGCTACGATTTGAGCCGCTAAGAGACCTGCATTGTATGCACCATTAATCGCAACAGTCGCAACAGGAACACCCTTCGGCATCTGAACGATAGACAATAGACTGTCTTCACCATTCAAGCAGGTTGCGACAACAGGTACCCCAATCACTGGCAACTCGGTCGCAGCAGCAATCATTCCCGGTAGATGGGCAGCACCGCCGGCGCCCGCAATGATCACGTCAAGACCGCGATCACGTGCCGATTTTGCATAGTCCATTAAACGATCTGGGGTGCGATGCGCTGAGACGACCGTCGCCTCAACGCCAACACCTAGCGATTTCAGTGCATCAACCGCACCTTCCATGACAGGCCAATCTGAATCTGACCCCATGATTACGCCAACTTTCACCGTCATTGCGGCGTATCTCCTCGAATAATCAGGTTGTTTCGAACCAATTCGAATCGTTGAATTAATTCATCGTGGTTTTTACCAATTAAGGTTAAGTGTCCCATCTTTCGGCCTGGACGACACTCATCCTTTCCGTACAGATGAATGTGTGCATCAGGGATCTGCGACAACTCATCCAACCCCTCAATGACCGGCGATCCAACAAAACCTGGCTCTCCAACCAAATTCGCAGTCAATGCAACACCGCGGAGCTCTGTTGCCCCAAGAGGTAAGTCCAAACACGCGCGCAACTGATTTTCAAACTGACTAGTGACGCACGCTTCGATGCTGTGGTGCCCAGAATTATGGGCACGTGGCGCGACTTCATTGACTAATAAATCGCCATCATCCGTCACAAAGAGTTCGACCCCGAAAAGACCATGAGTATCAAAAGACTCTACTGTTTGTTTAGCAAGCTCTTGTGCTTGTCGCCTCAAAACATCACTGACTCTCGCGGGGGCAACTAGGTAATCGAGCAGATTCAATGTTGGATCGACAACCATTTCAACCGGATCGTAAGCAACCATCTCACCTGACGCTCTACGCGCCACCATAACCGCTAACTCTGTTCCACCAGAAACAAATTTTTCGAGAAAGCTTGTTGTTTTCAGGCGTTTATCCCAGTCAGCAGCAGACCGAATGACCTGTACCCCACGGCCGTCATAACCGCCCATATGAGCCTTTTGCACACACGGCAAACCGAATGCTTCGACCACAGCAAAGTCTGGATCATCGCCAATATCTATAAAGTCAGCCGTAGGGATCCCACTGGCTTGATAATGACGCTTTTGTTCAAACTTATTCTGGATCAAACGAATCGTCGCTGGCGCGGGAACCATTTGAACACCTTGATCAGCAAGGGTCATCAAGATATCAGCGCCCACATTTTCAAGATCAAAGGTCACGATGTCTGACTGTTCGCATAATGTTTTCAGCGCAGCCGGATCATGCAGCGCACCCTGAATTTGACCATATGCCACCTGACCAGCAGGCGAATTATGCATCGGATCCAACACAGTCATCTGAACATGATGCGCATTACAAGCAGGTGCTAGCATCCGAGCAAGCTGTCCGCCGCCAACCACACCAAGACGAGCTAATGGAAGAGATTTAGACATGAGCGTCTCTCAAAAGGTCAACAGTATATCAAAATGCCCTGGCATCAGGGGCGCGGCCAAAATCAACAAGCTGGTCAAAGGGGTCGGGATAGATCCCGGTCCACAATTCAAACTGGCGCGCTGCTTGGGCCAACAGCATACCCAGACCGTCAGCCCGTTGATCTGTCAGTGAACGACACATTTTCAAGAAAGGAGTCTCGTCGACTCCATAGACGAGGTCGTAGCATGCGCCATTGGCGTTGACGATTCGATCTGTCAATTCCACCCCCGTGCTACCGGACAATCCTGCTGATATTCCATTAATCACTAAATCGAACGGTTCGCCCTGTGAATCCAGTTCAGAAAGCGCTATCCCGCGAACGCCCTGTTCATAACGACCCACCAGGCGGTCCAATTTATCAATCGAGCGATTGGCAATAACAATTTCAGTCGGGTTTTTGGCAACAAGCGGCCCGAGACAACCTGCAACTGCACCCCCTGCGCCCAAGATTAATATGCGCCGGTCTGTCGGAGACCATCCAAGCCGCTCTAAATCGTCCAGCAATCCGGGACCATCGGTATTGTGCCCATAAAGCTCGCCGTCAAGCGGCATCAAAGTATTACACGCGCCCGCAAGCAATGCCTCATCCGAGAGAGAACTTGCCATCTGGAACGCTGTCCACTTATGGGGAACCGTAATACTCAGACCATCGCCACCGTCTGCAAAAAATCGGGTAACTTCGGCTTCGAAATCTCTCACTTTTACTTGGACTTTGTCATAGGTGACGTCAAGAGACAGCTGTTCCCCAAAGCGTCGGTGAATTTCCGGAGACTTTGAATGTCCGATTGGATCACCAAAAACTGCGAACTGATACGTCATAACCACTCTCTGGGTTTTAAGTATTCAAATAGCTTCGCTTCGTCTGTATGGCTTTCTGGAACGTAGCCATATTCCCAACGCGCCAATGGTGGCATCGACATCAGTATCGATTCTGTTCGACCCCCGCTTTGCAAGCCAAAAAGCGTTCCTCGGTCATACACCAAGTTGAATTCAACATAGCGGCCGCGTCGATAGAGCTGGAACTCTCTCTCGCGCATTCCATAGGTCGTCTCTTTGCGACGACTTACAATTGGCACATAAGCAGGGACGAAGGCATTTCCAACGGCTTGCATAAAGGCAAAACTTTGATCGAAGCCCAGCTCATTAAAGTCATCAAAAAACAGTCCGCCGACACCACGCGTTTCATCACGATGCGGCAGATAAAAATATG
>Ga0255777_10001771_pt1 | contig 20035 bp, 16 predicted proteins | sample 101ome_15_FD_179975 | JGI IMG/M metagenome (GOLD analysis project Ga0255777, IMG submission 179975) | Coastal salt marsh microbial communities from the Groves Creek Marsh, Skidaway Island, Georgia - 101402AT metaG (version 2) | ecosystem: Environmental > Aquatic > Marine > Intertidal zone >... | reverse complement strand
GTGTCACCGATGACAGCGGCGTCGTGAGCGTCATCGCCTTTCTTGGCACCGGGGATGTGGTCCTGCTCGATGGCTTTCTTGGCGTTGTCCCATGCACCACCGGCGTTGGCCATGAAGAGGGCCATCAGCACACCCGTCACGAGGGAACCAGCCAGCATGCCACCGAGGGCGCTGGTCCCCAGACCGAAGCCGACGAGGATGGGGGCAAGAATGGCAACCACACCCGGGCCGACCATCTCACGGATGGCGGCCTTGGTGGAGATGTCAACGCAGGTTTGGGAGTCGGGCTTGACGCCTTCCTTGCCTTCGAGAAGACCGGGGATCTCCTTGAATTGACGGCGGATCTCGACCACCATGGCACCGGCGGCCTTGCCCACCGAGGTCATGGTCATGGCAGCCACCACGAAGGGCAGACCGCCACCGATGAGGAGGCCAATGACGACACGAGGGGTAGTCAGGTCGAGGTCCACACCACCAACAGCGGTCGTGTATGCAGCGAAGAGAGCGAGGGCCGTCAGGGCAGCCGAACCGATGGCGAAGCCCTTGCCGACGGCAGCGGTGGTGTTGCCGATGGAGTCGAGTTCGTCGGTGATGGCACGAACGTCGTCGCCCAAGCCGGACATCTCGGCGATGCCGCCGGCGTTGTCTGCAACGGGGCCGTAGGCGTCGACCGTCATGGTCACACCGACCGTGGCGAGCATGCCCATGGCGGCCATGGCGATGCAGTACAGGCCAAAGGCGTCGTTGCCCTCGATGGAGCTGCCAAATTGGTCAGCGCCCAGGATGCCCAAGGCGATGAGGAGGATGGGGATGAAGGTGGACATCATGCCGACGGAGAGACCGGCGATGGCGTTGGTGGCAGGGCCGGTCTTGGACATTTCACCGATGTGGGGAATGGCCTTGGTCTTGATACCAAAGACGGGCTCGATGCCGGTGTAGTATTCGGTGACCAGGCCGATGAGGATCCCAATGATGCTGCCGAGAACCACAGCGTGCATGACGGCGAAATCCACGTCGATGATGCCGAACTGAATGGCACCGTAGCCACCGAGCCAGAACAAGCCGGCACCGATGAACGTCGTGTTGCGAAGCGCTGCAGCGGGGTCGTTGCCGTTCTTTAGGAAACTCATGGAGAAGACACCGGCCACCGAGGCGAGATAGCCGATGAGCCCGAGGAGAATGGGCATCATCACGTAGTCGGGTGCGATGTTAATATCGAACTCGTTGGCGATAACCATGGCGGCGATGATGGAACCGACGAAGGATTCGAAGATGTCCGCACCCATGCCGGCCACGTCACCTACGTTGTCGCCCACGTTGTCGGCGATAACACCGGGGTTGCGGGGGTCGTCTTCGGGAATACCAGCCTCGACCTTCCCGACGAGGTCGGCACCCACGTCAGCAGCCTTGGTGTAAATGCCACCGCCAACACGAGCGAAGAGAGCGATGGAGGAGGCACCCATGCCGAACCCGGCTGCGGCGCTGATGACGTTCATACCGCCGTCAGCGTCTGTTTCGCCGGCTCCGAGCCAGAACGCAACGAGGGAAATACCGAGCAGGCCAAGACCGCCCACGGACAAACCCATCACCGCGCCACCGTTGTAGGAGACAGCGAGGGCACCGGCTTGACCTTCCGCCTTTGCGGCCATGGCAGTGCGGCCGTTAGCGGCCGTGGCGGCGTTCATGCCGGAGAACCCAGCAGCGACCGAGGCCAGCGCACCGAGGAAGAAGGCGATGGCCGTTTCAAGGCCGTTGAGGACGAAGAGGAGGGCGCCCACCAGCACACAAAAGATGGCCAGCACGCGGTACTCGGCGAAAAGGAACGCCATGGCGCCCTTTCGGATTTCGGAAGTGATGTCAGCCACCACATCGTTGTCAATCTTCACTTTGTTCACTTGCTGATACAGCACGAACGCAATCACCAAACCGGCCACGGCGGCACCGGCTGAAATCAGTGCAATGTTTTCCATCATCATCATCACCTATGTTCCGGCCACCTGAGAGGTATTCATAAGCCGTTCCCCCGTAAAAATGTGACAGCGTGCGGTTTTGGACGGTGTTTTTGAGTTGGCCACCACCCATGGGGGTGCAATCGTTGAAAGAGGGTGGCCCCGTGGGTGAGCCATGAGCATCAGCGCCGAGGAAATCTTGGCGGAAATCGGCCCCGTGCAAGAAGTGCTTGACGCTCACGACGGCGTGGTCAACGTGCTCGATACGAGCGACGGCAACATCATGCTCTCGCTTGACGGAGGGTGCAACGGATGTTCCTCAACGCCCATGACCGCCATGCAGATTTACTACTCGCTCAAAAAACTCGAGGCGGTGAACGATGTGATCTTCGTCAACGGTGAACTGCCCGATTACATGCGCACGTTCATCGACCAAAAAATGGCCAAGGAAGCGGAAGAAGGCGGCGCTGACGAGGGCCCGCAAGGCGAAATCGTCTGAACCTGCTGCCCTCCACCACTTCGCTGCCCGAGCGCCGAAGTTCCAAGGTCTAGACCGCCTTACGGACTCACCATTGAAAGGGTGGACCCTTTCCTTGCCGACCTGGTCTTATTCTTCTTCACGCCGACCGATGCTGTGGGGGTTGGCGCCGAACGAGATGTTCTCGCCCTTGATGTTCATGCGCGCAGAGATGGCGAGCACCACGCACACCACCGACAAGGGCAGCGGGAGGTAGTTCGACCCCCACATCGTGCCACCGGCAAGGGAAAGCCACCAAAGCACCACGGCAGCGAGCATCAACGTGGCGAAAATGACGTTTTGTGCGACCAATTCAGCGCGCGGCGAGCGTGAAAACGTGGCGATGAAGGTGAACAGGACCGCTGAAATCCCACAGAGGGTTTCGGCCAGCTGTTCGATGACCGCCGGGTCCACCATGGAAATCCATCGGCGTCGCCCATTTGAACATGAGGGCTGGAGCGAACCTTTGTCAAGGGACGAGCCATGTTTCCAGCATGGCCGGCGGCTCGTTCACCCTCCCCAAACCACGACCCAATGGTCCGCCGTTTTTTTCTCGCAACCAGGTGGCCAATGCTCTCCATCAGGTGGCCGTGTTGCTTGAACTCCAAGGAGCCAACGTGTTTCGGGTTCGTTCCTACCAAAACGCATCCCGCATGTTGGGCTCGATCACCGAAGATTTTGGCGAACTGGTCCTGAGCGGGGCCATCTTTGACATGAAAGGGATTGGGAAAGGACTTGGCAGCGCCTTGACCCAAGCCATGACCGAAGGACAGTGGCCACAGGACTGGCATGAACTTCACGACAACACCCCTCCAGGCCTCATTGAAATGCTTGGTATCCCTGGACTGGGGCCCAAGCGCATCAAATTGATGGCCGAAGAACTGGGCGTCACGACGGTCGCCGAACTCAAAGAAGCTGCTACGGACAACCAAATCGCACCCATGAAGGGCTTTGGCAAGAAATCACAACAACGCATCTTGGACGGCATTGAACTCCTCTCAAGGTTCCGAGCCCGCCGACGTTTGGACATTGGCTTGCGTTATGGTGAGGCGTTCCAGCGAAAAATCGCTGCCATCAACGGTGTTCATCGTGCCACACTGGCGGGTTCAGCTCGGCGGCGAAAGGAGACCATTGGCGACCTTGACGTGGTGGTGTCGGTGGACGATGCCAACCATGAGGCCGTGGCCGCCGCTATCCTCAATCTCAACGGCATCGCCGACGTGAAAGGGGCGGGTGATTCCAAGATCAGCTTGATCCTTGACACGACCATCTTTGACGAATCCTTTGCCGTCGGGCACATCGACCCGAACGTGCTCGACGCCATCGGTGGAGACGACTACGAACAAATGGAGGCAGGTGGGACCATTGATGCACAAGTTCGCCTTGTCCCTCCGCATGTTGAACCGTTCACGCTGGCGTACTTCACAGGCAGCAAGGAGCACAACATCGTGATGCGGCAACGGGCCATCGACCGAGGGTTGAAACTCAACGAATTCGGTCTTATCCCGGAAGCCGAGGCTGGAGAATTGAAGGGCATGGCGGCGGCTGCGTTCTCACTCAAAGCCAGCGAGGAGGCAGACATCTACGCCCACCTGGATTTGGCGTACGTCCCACCCGAACTCCGTGAGGACACGGGTGAAATCGATGCGGCGGCCGCCCATGCGCTCCCTGAACTCATTGAAGTGGCCAACGTCAAGGGTTCATTGCACAACCACACCACCCTCTCAGACGGGGAAGCGAGCCTTGAGCAAATGGCCGACACCGCTCGAAAAATGGGGTGGTCGTGGCTGGGCATTGCCGACCATTCGCCCACACTGAAAATCGCCAACGGTGCCAGCGCAGAAGACTTGCTCGCACAGGGCCGAACCATCGCCACCTACAACCAGCAGTGGGCCGATGAAGGCGTGGACTTCCGGTTGTTCCACGGGGTGGAATCCGACATTCTCCCGGGTGGTCGACTCGACCACCCCGATGAGGTCCTCGCTGAACTGGACTACGTCGTCGCCAGCGTACACGCCATGACCAAGTGGCGAGGACGGGACGAAGTCGAAAACACGGAGGAGTTGCTGAAGGTCATTGACCATCCCGCCACCACCGTGCTCGGCCACCCCACCGGCCGCATCCTCCAGGGACGTGAAGGCTACGAAGTCGACCTGTTTGCCGTACTTGAACACATGGCCGACCACAACGAAGCGGGACGGCTGAAGGCGATTGAGCTCAATGCCAGCCCCTACCGACTCGACCTTGACTGGCGCTTGTGCAAGCATGCCAAAGGTCTCGGGGTCCCCGTTGCCATCAACCCTGATGCGCACTCCATTCGTGGCCTCAGCGACATCACCTATGGAGTGATGGCGGCACGGAAGGGATGGATTGAACCGGCCGATACGCTCAATGCGCTCACAGGACATGAACTGGCCGCTCGACTGGTGGCCTGACGAAGCACACCTTCATGGCGTTCGGAGGGTTCAGCCAACCATGCGCACCTTGCGGACGTTCATCATGGGCGCTTCCATGGCCCTCCCCGGCCTGTTTCTTGGCCTTCTCATTTGGATCCTCGCCGGCCAGCCTGCTGACGGCGCCTCCCCTGTGATTGAGGTGGTGGCATGCAACCTGGTACCGTTGACCTCCATTTTCCTGGGCCTCTTCTTCGGTTGGAAAACCGGTGAGGAGTACAGCGCCAATTACGAGCCCCAGGGGTGAGGGTGATGAAGCGAGCCGAAAAAGCGGTGATCATCGCACAACAGCTCGAGGAACTCTACCCGGAAATCCCCGTGCCGCTGGACCACAGCAACCCGTTTGAACTGCTCGTGGCTGTCCTCATGTCAGCCCAAACCACCGACCTGAAGGTCAACGAGGTCACGCCTGCGCTGTTCGCCAAGGCCAGCAACGCCGCCACGATGGCCACCCTCCCGGTGGAGACCATCCTTGCCGACATCCGCCAGGTGGGCTTGGCCCCCACCAAGGCGAAAAACATCCGTCGGTTGTCCGAGATGCTCGTTGAGCGACACGGTGGCAAGGTCCCTGCCTCCTTTGAGGCTCTGGAAGCGCTGCCGGGCGTGGGCCACAAGACGGCTGGCGTTGTCATGGCCCAGGCCTTCGGTGTGCCGGCCTTTCCCATTGACACCCACATCCATCGTCTGGCAGCGCGTTGGGGGCTCTCGAACGGTACCACCGTGGAGAAGACCGAACGTGACCTGAAGGCGGTGTTTCCCAAGGAAAAATGGAACGACCTCCACCTGCAAATCATCTTCTTCGGACGGGAACACTGCCCTGCCAGATACCACGACCTGACCACGTGCCCCATCTGCTCGTGGGCGGCGACCAAGAAACGAATTCGAGAAGAGGCCAAACGATAGGGCTCAGAGGAGCGAAAAGTTCCGACCCACCATACTCGTCACGAGGATCACCGAAGCGAGCACCATCGTAATACGAAGCGCCACGTGGTGCGATGAGTCCTCGTGTGCTTCCCGGGCAAAGGCGTAGGCCAGCAAAGCCATCGAACCGGTTTGCAGAACAACACTCAACGCAGCGAAAAGATCGACTTGCGTGGCGTACCCATCCAAATCATCAGAGAATTGCTCCGCCTCGGTTTCGTCCGTCAAGTCGTAGTCTGCAGCCACCGGCTCGGACGCATCCAGCGGAAACTGTCCAAAGAGCGAGGAGACCACCAGCAGTCCCAAGCCGAACATCAACCAGCGTTGAAACCCGTACATGGCCGCTTTGGCGGTCATCTGAACAGGAGGCTGGTAGGGCGATGCGGCCGGAGAAGGGGGCAACGGAGGTTGCATGGCCTGTGTTTGAAAGTCAGCGGTATGAAGTTTCCTTCATCAGGTGCTGAACACGGACCGTGCGCCTTCGAGAATGATGGCGCTGGCGAGAGAGGCGAGACCGGCGACCCACGTCAGCAACACCATTTGGCCCACGGCGCTTGTTCGTGTGCCACCTCGCAAGCGGGTTGCAATGGACGAGACGGTCATCACTTGCATGAGGATGAGGAGCGACACGACGATCTTGAAGTAACGAATGTTGTCTTCAACCGAAGAAGCATCTTCCATCACAGGGAGGGCCACACCACCGCCGAAATCCGACAGGGCGTTCACATCGGACTGGCCAAGGCCGGACGCCACGCCCGCAATCGCATCGCCGAGTTGGACGACGATGGATGTCGTCACGTTCAGCGTCGCCACGCTGGAAATCAGCAGGCCCATGGCCACACCCCACATGGTGTTCGCCGAGAGGGCACGGCGATTGCGCAGGGAAAGCAAGTTTCCAACGGACCTTGACACCATTTCAGCGGTTTCTGCGGGTTGACCCGAAGATTGTGACCCCTCGATGTAAATTCGCGTGTAACGTGAGATAACTGCAGAGTTGGTGTCTGCGGTGAAATAGTCCCACGCCCGGTCCGAATCAATACGGGTGCTCAGCCGCTTTTCCAAGCGGTCAATGGAATTGTCAAGTGGACCGAAATCAATGCCGCGGAGGGCTTTGATGGTCGCCGAGGGTTCAGCCGAGCGGGCCTGTGCTGTACCGCCGAGAGCACGGATGAAATCCGGGTAGGTTTCGTCTCGTCGTTGAATCTGACTCTCTTCACGCCGTACCAAGCTGGACGGGATCAGGTACGCCGTGAACGGCACGGCGATGTAAAGCAACCCCCATTTGTCCCACTCGCTGGTGATGACGCCCCAAATCACGAACAGCGTGAGCAGGCTCACCACGAGCAGGCCGGCGCTGATGCCTGATGCCAGCAGGAAGGACCGTCGGAACAGGATGCGAAACGGTGTGTCCATTTCGTCACGTGCGAAGGTGAGGTCGTTGGGGATGGTGGCCCGAAACGCAAACACCGCAGCGATCTGGATGAAAACGAACATCAAGGAAGCCAGCAGCAAAAACCGAAGGCGTGAAGCAATTTCAATGGGAGTGTCGTTTCCTGTCCCCACCTCGAACAGGACGAGGTGAATGCCTGCGATGACCAAGCCAAACAACCCAGCGGTGGTCAGGGAGACGTAGATTTCTTGGAGCGTGTCCACCGATTCAAGCCGGGTGTCGTAGAGGGTGTTGTACTGTTCGGCAATGGTCTCCTGCTCGGAGCGCATGAACTCGTCGATGGGCTGGCCGGCTTCAATGGAAAACGCCATCCGGTCCAAAAAATCGGACCACAACGGGCTCGGGCTTTGGTGAGCGACGATGCGAGCGGCCTCGGGCAGCGACGTGTTCCACTTGTCGACCAGCGTCTCAATGCGTTTCACTTCCGTTGCCAGTTCACCGTAATCACGCATTTGCTTCAGGATGTCAAAGATGGACTGAGCACCCACTTCACCGATGGACAAAATACCCATACGCGTGATGAACATGTGCATCTCGGCTTCGATCATGGTGGCAGAGCGCTGAACCTCGAGCAGCGGGAACGCAATGGCTGCAATCGTGGCCATGGCGGTCAACAACAACGGGAACAGCAGCCCGGTGATGCCTGAAAACAGGGCCCCTTCGGCCAATCCACCGGTCAAGAACACAACGAGAATGCCGATGAAGAAGGTGACCACGCTGACGGGTAGGACGTAGAGCAGCCCAAACCTCGCCGGTGGCATTTCGAGGCGACGGAGGGCGATTTGCCAAATTGGCATTCTCTCCATCTTGCTTCATCCCCTCACGAGTGGTTGACCCCGACCCAGGTGTCAATGGCCCGGTCGAAGTGGTCCCAACCGTTGGAATAGTACAGCCCGAGCAAGTCAAACACGTCGTCGTAGTGGGTCAAGTCGCGGTCGGCCATGCGCTGAATGGCTGCGGCTCGACGAAGCATTTCGTCGTAGATGTCACGCTTGTTGGCGAACCCGGCCATGGCTGCGATTTTGTTCTCCAGCAGGTGGGACTGGAACATACCTCGGAAGTAGTGCTTGTCCTTCACCGGGTCCCATTCGAACATACCACGGGTCAGCACACCGTCGCTGTGCTTGTTGTACCCAATGACTTCGTCAATTCCGGTGACACGTCGGGCAATACCACCGCCCGGCGCTTCGACCACTTCTTGGAAAATGGCGAAGTTGAGGTTGTCAAAGAAACGAATGGGGACGTTGATCGGGTCACCGGTGAAACGCTGAATCATCTTGACGATGGACGATGCGTGGAAGGTCGCGATAACCGGGTGACCGGTCTGCATGGCTTGGAATGCCGTGGCACCTTCCACACCGCGAATTTCACCGATGATGATGTAACGAGGTCGGCTACGCAGCGCCGCCTTCAGCAAGTCGAACATTTCAACTCGGGAATCCTCGTTCTTGGCATCGCGAGTCACCAACCGCTGCCAGATCTTGTGACGGACCTTGACCTCGGGGGTGTCTTCTGCGGAGTAGATTTTGACGTTGTGATCGATGAACGGCAAGATGGCGTTCAAGGTCGTGGTTTTTCCCGATGCGGTTTCCCCCGACACCAGGACGGACATGCCGTATTCCAAACAAATCCAGATGTAGGCGGCTTGTTGAGCAGACATGGTGCCCCACTTGATGAGTTGCACCACCGAGATGGTCTCTTCAGCGAACTTACGAATGGTGAACGAAGGCCCGAGCATGGACACGTCGTCGGAGAAGATGATGTTGATACGGGAACCGTCGAGCAACACACCGTCAATGATGGGCTTGTTGTCGGACACCGGACGCCCGATACGCTCCGACATGGCTCGGAGGTAGCGAGCCAACAATTCCCGTTCACGGAACCGAATGTTCGACGTGACCATGCCGAACACCTTGTGATCCATGTGAATGTGCTTCAAACCCACGGAGTGAATGTCTTCCAGCATTTCGTCGGAAAGCAGGGGTTCCAGCGGGCCGTTCCGAATGAGATCGCGAATGATCACGTACGTCAGCCGTTCGCGCTGCGCTTGCGTCACAGTGAGGCGTTTGTCGTCCATGCCGACCAACTCCCACAATCGACCCTGTCGACGAACGAGGTTGTTCGCTTCCGTGTCAAGGATGGTGTATCGTTCGATCATCTGTTCAAGGATGCTCTCGAATTCTGTGTCGGTGGTGAAGGAGGGTGCCGTGGGCGCCTCCTGCAACAAGGTCTCAACCAACTCACGTCGAATGTTCTCTTCTTCCTCGGTGAGTTGGGGCTCCAACCCAAACCAAAGGATGGTTCCACCGCCCTCGTCGTCGGCAGGTGGCTCGTAAATGTGGACAAAAATGGGTTCTCGGGTGACATAGATGAGGTTGAACGGGCGCTCCTTCTTGGCATCACGGTCCAGCGGACCGTAGTAGATCGGACGAGAGCCATATTGCATCTCAAAATCCCGAACCCACTCCGCCACGTGCGGGTAGGCCGCCATGACACCGTTGAGGTCGCCTTTTGCAAATCGTGGTTCATCTGCCATGCTTCAGACCTCCGAACTCAGCTCACCGCCGTGATGTCAACGATGAAGCCCATGCCGGGCTCGACACGCCAGCCGACCGAGGTTTGGATGGGGCCAGCGGCTCGTAGGAATCGGGTGATGACGATGTTTCGCTTGAGTTCACCGCCGATCATAGCGTTCTCTAGATCCAGCACCACCTCAGCGGAGGCTCGCAGTGTGTGCAGAAGGCCGTGGTCCATTTCTTCGGGATCGGCGCACAGCATGAAGGAGCGTCCTTCAGAGGCAATCTTGCGAAGTTGCTGAATGAGGGCGTACTGCTCGTTCTTGCTGATACCGTCGGGCATCAAGGAACTGGCAGAATCCAGAAGGATGACGTCGGCGGCGGGCACAGCAGGGCTGTTGAGGATGTCTTCGAGGGTCACATCATCGCGTGAATCGGCCACCGTACCGTAGCGGCTCAACACCATCACTTGCCCCTTGCGAATGAAGTCGGTCATGCCGTACCCGATGCTTTCCATTTGCTCAATCCACCCACGCGTGGTCAACTCGGTGGTGATGACCAGCACCTTCACGCCGTTGTGCACCATGCCGTGAACCAAGCGTTGAGCGATGAGCGACTTGCCCGCACCGACCTTGCCCTGAAGCAGGTACAACGAGCGGTTGGGCAGGCGCAATCCCATCGAGTCGGCCAAGGAATCGGTTTCGACCTCAAAGGGGAACCCGTCCTCCACCGGCTTGTGGGCAATCATGAACGGGCTTTCCTCAAACGACATTGAGCCTCACCTCCACGTTGGTGGTTGCCGAATGACTGAACCCTCCGATGCGCTCGGACACCCCGACGAAAAAGATCGAGACATCGTCACCCGTGCTGAAACTCCATGCGGAATTCGTGACGAAGACTTGGAGCAAAAAGCCTGGCTCCCAATCCGTTCCACCGGGCAAAACCCGTTCCGTGGTGGATGCGGGCGACGCACCGTCCACGATGACTTCGTACTGGCTGCTGTCCAAGGCCACTTCTCCAGTGTTCACGAAATGAAGCACCATGGTGTCGTTTGCGCTGTTCCACAGCACCATGGCCGGGTCTCCTGCAAAGTCCACATCGGTGCTGTCGATGGCGGTTGCCGCACGATCTTGGGTTTGAACGGTTCGAATCGCATCGCCCCATTGCGTGATGAGGATGGCGCTGACGCTTCCGGACACCAACAATGCCGTAACCAGCATGATGAAGGAGGAAGCACCACCGTCAGCCATGATATCACGCCAGCGTGTGGGACACGGTCATGGTACCCGCCGTGAGGGTCAGTCGATTGGAGCCAACGACGTCGGCATTCATCCATTGCAGCGACAGGGTCTCGCCTGAAAACCAAAGCTCAGAGGCGATGGGCGAGGTGAAAGCATCACTGAACGAGGTGGCGTTGACGCCATCAACGAACAACCACATGTCGTCGTGGCTGATGGTGGTGGAACCGGTGTTGGTCAGGTTGGCGTAAATCACGTTGCCCAGCTCGATCGTGTAGGTGGGAGCTGGACCCGATGGCGTGCACGGCACGTTGCAGTTAAACTTCAACGTGGGAGCGGAGCTGTAATTGCCGTGGCTGGTGATCACCACGTCATCAATTGCTCCACCGCTCGTCGTGTAGGTTCCAAACAAGCCGCCGGTGGGCGGGTCGGCCTCAAACGTACCGTCGGAATAACCAGACCCGCCGCTGTTGATGGTGATGTCAACGACAGCACCTTCCCAAAGTTCGGCGTCGTCCATGGTAAAGGTTGGAAGCGGTTCGTCTGCGTTCTCAATTCGGTCAAGTCCCGAATCAATCTGCAGTGCGATGGACTGGTACGCCATCGAAAAGACCACCAGCATCGAAACGCCGACGATCAGTCCGCCGATTCCAACCGATGCACCCATGTCACTCTTCACCCCGTAGGCCGTGGAGTTGTCGCCAGGACGAGATCAACGCCGAGAACACCAGCAGTTGCCGGTGAGGCAGGTGGTCGTCAAGCGCCGTGTCAGCATCGCCTGGTTCAGCCAGTTGAACAATCGCCAGAACGGCGTTGCCTTCCTGTTCGGTCAGCATACCGGACTCAATCGCCTTCTGCGTGAAGCTGACAGCGGCGAGTCCAGACATGTGATCCAACAACAGCGCTGCCACGGTGGGTGCGCCGGTGTTGTTCGAGCCGGAGGTCCCGTTGCTGCGTGGAGCGACCAAGAACGGGTTGGCTGCCAAGGCTTGCGCCTCGTACAGTTCCACCAGTTGGCCTTGGTCGTCTTCCATCATGCGAGCCGTGCCGCCGACGTCGACGACTTCACCGCTGGCGGTGATGATCCGATCGCCCGAAGCACCTTCGGCGTCGCCTTCCATAGCGTGTTCACCGTCGTGTCCTTCACCCTCAGCGTGTTCCCCGCTTGCCACTCCCATGGAGGCACCTTCTTGGAGGCGAACTTCCATGGCACGGAGCACGTCTTCGACCATGTCGAGACGGGTGCTGAGCAACCGTTCGAGGCCGGACGTGTCCACCGTAGCCGTGGGCGGCGGCGTGGGCGCCACAGGCGACATCGTCGCTGCAACGCCAGGGACGCTTTGTTGGCTGTTGATGCGAGCCCGGGTTGGGCCTGGAGAAATCGTCCACGCGTCTTCTTCCGTCAGCATCCCCTGTTCGGGGAAGGGCACCTGCTCAATGGCCACGTTGGCCAAGATTTTGAGGCGCTCTTCGCTGAGGTTCTGTTCTGCGCTTTTGTTTCCTCCGGAGTTGTTGAATGGCCATGCCATCCTGAATCCCTCCATTCCAAGGTGTTGTTCGAGACAACACCTCGGAAGGCATCAAACAACAATGGCTCCGGCGGAGGTGTCATCAACGATCAGGTTCTCGTAGGTGCTGCCACCGTTGGCGACGTGGATGAACAAGGTAGCTTCCCCGTCGTCGGTGTCCACAGCGTCTGCGGAGCAGTCGTCACCGCCATTGGCGGCAATGATGAGTTGATACGGCGTACCGGGCTCAAGCCCGTCAGCACCAACAGCTGCTCCGGACATTTGCGTCCAGGTCATTTCGGCGGAGTCGCCCTCAACAGCGCCGTTGTCGCAGAAGAGTTGGAAGGTCACAGAGGCTTCGGGGGTTGGCTCGCTGCCAGGTGCCATTGTGACGAACAGAAGGTAGTCGTCACCGGCGGTGGCGGTGTCAACAAAGACGGAATTGATGATCACTTTACCGGCCATGTTGTCGGCGGTGTCGTCACCCGCAGTTTGGGCGTTCTGTTGCAACTTTTCAGCCGTCTGAATGATGACAGCTGCTGCAACAGCAGCGACGAGAATCAAGGCGATGAAGACGATCATGGCGCCAATACCGATGGCGGCCATTTGATCGTTGGACTTTTCATTGCGGTTGGACTTCAAATGACCACCTCACCAGCAGATACATCGCCGCCGTAATTCAAAACTTCGTAGGTCTGTCCACCACGACCTGCCACGATGAGGAGCGTGTGGTCATCGTTTGCGGCAGGGTTGCAGTTGGTAGCGGTGATCGTCGTTGCGTAGGTTTGCCCAGCCTCAATCGTCGCGTCGGGACCAGCCGTACCAATTTGGTGTGTGGCGGCATCAGCGAAGGTGTCGTCGTCCTTGTTACCACCACAAATGATGGCCCACTGGATGTCCGTGGTCGTGACGTCATCTGAGCCGGGTGCCAACTCGAACGTGATGTCGAGTTCGTTGGCAGCGCCGCCAATGACCACGCCAAGGATCACAACACGGGCCGACATGGAGTCGGTTGTGTCTTGTCCGGTGGTTTGGGCGTTCTGTTGCAACTTCTCTGCCGTCTGAATAATGACAGCAGCGGCCACGGCAGCTACAAGGATCAACGCAATGAAGACAATCATTGCACCAATACCGATAGCCCCGAGGTCATCGCGGTTTTCGTTTTTCGTTTCGTTTTTCATATTTTTCACCATTTTTGTATCCCCCGCCTGTGCGGGTGGAAGAGGACGGTCAGAGAGCACCTCCCAGACCGAGGTTGATGCGAAGCGGGAACCGGACAACGGCTACTTCGTCGGGAGCAAGATTGAGGATGACGGGGACTTCTTCGGCCACAAAACCTGCAGGAATCCATGGGGTGAGCAAGATGTCGGAGTGCGGTTCCATCGAACGGTTTTGAACGCGCATGGTCACGGTGATCTCACCAGACCGCATTTCGTAGGACGTGGCCACCGACAGTTTGCGGGTCAGCGGCACGTCTTCGGACGACATCTGGAAGTCGGGTTGAATCTCAAAGCGCAACGGGATGTTGCCACCCGGAGCGATGATGGGCAAGTCCACGTTGGGTGGGCTGACCGTCCATCCTTCGGGAACGGGTGGTTTCATTCGGAGCATGGGCAAGGGAATGGGCCCGTCGTTGATGATGCGAACGATGAGCATGCCGCGCTCGCCACCGGCCGGCCACCGGGTGTCCACGCCCAACCAAAAGTGGCGGAACAAGAACGGATTCAGGGTTGAGGTGTTGCCACCGATGAGGTCTTCGAGTAAGTCTTCCACTTCGGCCGTGGCAACTCGAATGTCGCCAATTTCGGCTGCAGCCGTTGACTCTCGCAACTTGAAGAGCACGCGCTCCGCCTCTTCTAGGCCGATGTGCTTGTGCACCAGCAGCCGGTGCAGCATGGCGATGCTGCGTCGGAGATGAAGGACATCCTCTTCGAGTTCCTCGAGCGTGGCTTCAGCACGCTTGATGTTCTTCCTGGCCTTGGAGAGATGCTGCATGCCCAGGTAGACCTTGGCTTCACCGATGTCAAGTTCCGACTCGGTCAAGGTGGGGTTTTCCTTGCGGGCGGCCTTTTGAGCCAACCGCTCCAGGGTCTGCGATGCTTCTCGAATGTCATCGTTGCGTGCTGCCAATTCTGCAGCCATCACGTCGTCAGGAAGGTCCTCAGGCATCACCCGTCACCTCCACTTGTTCCGTGAACGTTGAATCGTCGATCTGGTTTTTGACCACTTGACCCTTTTCTGGCGTAGAGGGGATGTCGGGCACGCTTGTGGGCGCACGTTGACCCAACACTGCTGTCAAATCAAGGCCCTCGTCGGCCAAATCGTTGAGCAGGCGAGCGGGGTCACCGAGATCACGCTCGATTCGAATGGCCTTGATTTCGGCGTCCGTCATGCGGCCGTACAGGTTACCGTAGGTGGCATCCGCCCGGCGGAGCAAGGCCCAGACACCCACGCTGGTCACAAGGAAGTAAGCCAGCAGCAGCACGAGGTTGTCGGTGTCTGCAGCGAGCTGGGGCGGCAAGCCCAGCACCACGGCCATCATGCCGAGGACGGGCATCGAGAGGATGATGGTCAATTGGCGTCGACCGTCCTTGAGGGCGTCAAAGTGGTCTGAATAAACCGTAGAAATGCCCTTGCGAGCGCGTTGGTAATCTTCGTGGATCAAGCGGAATTCTTCGCTGCTCTTCCACGTCATGCGCCAGACCCACAGCACGGCCAAGACCAGCACGGCAGGGCCCCAGTACTGAACGGTGAACAGGTGGAAGGCAAAGCCGAAGCCGAGGATGCCGGCGTACACGCCGCTCAAGCGCCACTTTTCGGACTGACCGGCCAAGCGACCGAACACGAAGGAGAGGAGGAAGGCGACCACACACGCCACAAACGCGACCGAGATGTCGGGCGACAGTGAGCGCACCATCAACGGTTCTTCAAGGTCGTCGGTGATGAGCACGTCGTTGGCTTCCAAATTCCCGTCCTCGCCCGTGGAGAGGTAAGTCACGGACGCTTCGCAGGACACCTGGTCAGCTTCCAACCACCAGTCGATGATGGCTGGCTGAACGGTGAACTCGAACGTGTGCTCGTCGCTGGACTGCATCAAGGGGACGGGGTCGGGGTTGGAGAGAATGTTCACGGAATCGCCGCAATCCAAGTTGACGTCCACCATCAGCGCAATGGCCGTCCCTAGATTCTGAACGTGGACTTCGTACACGGACTCCACCCCTTCATACAGCTCACCGGACTGGGGGCCGCTTTCCTCGGCGATGATGGCCGGGTCGGAGAAGACGGCCAGGCGGTAGGTGAATGTCTCCTCGTCGTACACGGTGTACCCGTTGTGCTCGTCGGGATGGTACAAGCGCAGGGTCAGGTCCCAACCATCGCCAGCCAGCACATTGGGCGGGTCAGGCGAATCGATGAGCAGTTGGATGGGTTGGTCGGTCACCCACGGTTGACGGCTGGGCAGGGTCACACGTGATTCGGCACCCAAGGAGGTGGCGCCGCAGTATTGGTCCAAATCCAAGGGGTAGTCCGTGTCGCCAACACGCAGGGTGAACGTCCACTCGTAGAGCGAAGCGTTTTGCTGGAGAGCGTTGAAATCAAGGAGCCGTTGGGCAGCGCACAACTCAACCTCATAGGCCACGGCTTCGATGGTGCCGGCGGGGATGTGGGAGTAGGTGATCTGGTAGGGCGCTGCTCCGCCGCCTTGTGGAGGCTGCACGTCAGTGTCGCCAATCTCAAAGAAGCGGTCCATCCCGAGGTCGGTGTAATATGCGGCGCTGCCGATGACATCGGGATCGGTGGGCTCCAGGGAGAGGACAAGGTTGGCGGCCAACGTCAAGGCCGGCTGAGTGGCGGTGCCCTGGACCGTGAACGACACGTCGACGGGCACGCCCATCGGCAACGAAACCCGACTGGGTGCGTTGGGCATGATTTGCCAATCGGTGCTGGGAATCGAGAGGCCGCCTTGGAGCAGGGAATAGTTGAGGTTGACATCAACATCCTTGTTGCCGGTGTTGGTCAGCGTGAAGTCCCAGGTCCTCGAAAACCCACGATGGAATTCCATCTCCGTGGGCCAGTCCTCCACCTCAACCATGAACACGGGGGCCACGATCAAATCCATCTGGTGAATCTTGAGCACCTCATCGGTGGTGGAGTTCAGCACCCGAATCGTCACGGGATAGATGGAGCCGTCCAGCAGGTCGTTCGAACCGCCGAGGGCAGGCACCGTCACCACGAACGAGTTGGTGTATTCCTCGCCAACCCCGATCAACGCCGGTCGGAGTTGCGGCGTGACCGACCAATTGTCCCGAACCGTGGTTTCGATGACCACGTCCTCAACGAGGTTCCCGTTGTTCAGCAGCGTGAAATTCACTTCTTTGGTCGTTCCGGGCACCACACCCACCTGGTCGAGCATGTTGATGTTGATGCCATGCTGCTCGCTGATGTTGGCCACGATGTTCGCCGAGAGGTTGAGTCCTGAATCTGCGTTGCTCACCCACACGGTGGCCACGTAATTCTCAGCCGCAAGAGCATCGGAGGTGGGTTGCGCTCGAACACGAACGGTGGATTCGTAACCTGCACCGATTTGAACCAACGTGGGGCTTTCAAGCGTGAAATCCACCTCGCCAGCGTTGCTTTCGTCCAGCCAGACGCTGAAGGTGGCCGGTGTGTTGCCAACGTTGCTGATGACCATGCTGGTGGTGATCGTGTCACCAAGGGACATGTTCACGAGTTGACTGCTGGGCGACAGCGTGGCGTTGACCAGTTCGCCGACGAGGATGGGGATCTCAAATTCGCCGATGTACACACCGGTGTCCATGTCCTCAACGACCACCGTCACATGCTCGATGCTGTTGGCGGGCGCATCGGGAGCGGTTGTCACGGACAGATCAAATTGCCTCACGTGCGTGGCAGCACTGGACGGGTAATCGGCCACATCGGCTGGAACGCTGGTCACCGTGGTGCTCGGCATCAGCGAGGTGTTGGAGAACGATGCCACCCAGTTGGGAGGCAGCGTTTCTGCGAATGAGAGACGGTACGATGCCATGTCGTTGCCGGTGTTGGAGATGTTCACTTCGAACAGCGTGGTTTCACCCACCATGGCATCCAGTGTTCCACCGTCGTAGGGGCCGACGCCCATCACGGGCGGTACGTTGAGGGTGAGGGTTTGGCTCACTTCAGCAGCGATCACGTTGGAACTTTGGTGAACGCTGCCCAAGGTCACGTTGGCCACGAGGGGAACCGTGAGCGAGCCGGCCACCGGGTAATCGTCGGCAGGCCCCTGAATGGTCATGACGGCATCGCCCGAATCGCCCAACGACATGTCGGGGAACAGGGTGGGGCTCAGCCCAATGGCCCATCGGCTGGCTTCGTCGAAACCACCGGAGGAGTCGGCCGTGAACACAGCATCGCCAAGAGAAAGGGCGACGTCCACGGTTTCGGACAGGTCACTGGCAAGGTTGTGGCGAACCTCCAGGTCGAGGTCAAGCACTTCCTGAAGGGCGATGCCTTGTTTGGCCATCATGACCTGTTGAGGCGTCATGTCCACCGTGTTGGATGGCAAACCAGGATCGACCACGATGACGGGTCGGATCTCGAGGGGTTGAGCTGCCACGTCGGGGACGCCGCCGCCCATGGCCATGGCCTGAACCCACACCGACATCGTGTCGCCGGCGCGGTTGTACTCGGCCGGGTCGAGTGGGCTCTTGATGATGGGCGGCGTCAAACTCACACTGACGGTGACGTTCTCACCGGCAGCAAGCGTACCGGTGCTCGTCGAGGAGAGGCTCGTCACCCAGTTGGAAGGGTTGGTGGAAATGCCGGTGGAGAGGGTGAAACTGGCCGGGACGTTGCCGGTGTTGTTCACCGTCACCTGAACGGATTCCGATTGACCGGGAACCAAGCGCTGCACGGCCGTATCCATGGTGACCTCAACGGCGTAGTTGGGGCCGGTCAAGACCGTCGTGGTGACGACCTTCGAGAAGCTCCCGCCGTTGGACGTCACGGTCAGCGTCACGGTTTCGCTTTCTGTCCGCAGGGCGTCAGCGGGGACGGTCACCTGGACCAGAACGGAACTGGTGATGTTGGGGGAAATGGTGGCGGTGGAGCCCCCCGAAGTGGGCGTCATCGAGGCCACCCAGGTGCTGACGTTGCTCTGCGTCACGGTGTAATCGTCCGAGCTGGCCCCCGTGTTTCGAAGCAAATACGTCAAGGTCGAGGTCTGGCCGGGCTCAACGGTTCGGTCGTGAGCGGCGACGAGTTGGAAATCGTAGTTGGAAAACACCACGGTCGTCGAGAGGAACTCCACGTCCTCGGACCAACCCACTCCGGTCGCCGTCATCGTGCCAACAACCGTGTAAGTCCCGGTTAGCGAGGTGGCGTCAAAGGACATGGTGACGGTTTGGGGCGTAGCCCCCCCGACGTAGAGGGAACCGGGGTTGACAACCGGAACGGTGCCCGATGAAGCCGTGAAGGTGTCGGTGGCATCAGCGCTGTTCACAAAGGCGAGCGAGAAGGTGGCGGAGAAGTTCTTCACACCATCGTTGCGGACTCCGACGGAGAAGTCGTGCACCGACTGGGACCAGACGACGCTGGTGTCGCTGCCGGAGGGTTGAGGGATGTTCACCAAAGGAACACTGGCGTCCTGATACTGCTCAACGTCGACGAGGATTTGCTCTTCGTTGTTGGCAGCGTTGCTGTCCCCGACAGCGGAAACGCGGGCCTTGAGAATCTGGCCGGCCCCGAGGGTGGCGTCCCAGGAGAACACGGCCACGGAACTGCTTGCACCGCTGCCGATCACACCCAAGTCGGCCGTGTCCAGCACCACGTCACCGGACGAGGCGGACCCTTGGAGAAGGAGGGCAACGGAAGCCTGGCCGGACGCCAAACCGATGTTCTGCACCTGAATGCGGACGATGTGAGTGGCGTCTTCCGCCTTCACCGTGCCGTTGACGGACACCGAGCCGGCGTCAGCCAGCGTGAAGGAGGACACCAGGAAATCCGGCGTTGAGCGGGATTGGGTCTGTGAGGCGAGGGCCGGTGCAGCGCTCGTCACGAGCAGCAGCCCAACAAGGACCAGCGGAATCAGGGTTCGCTTCATCAGGCACCCTCCGGTTGGTCAAATCGATCGATGGTGACGCTGCGGCCTTGGCGCTTCCATTGGGCGAGGAGTTGAGCCAGCAAGTTGTCGTGCTCTTGTTGGCTGATTCCAAGCCTTCGGCGCTCCTCCCAAAGCAGCAGTTGTTCGGTGCGGGTCAGGAGGGCGTCGCGTAGGTACAGTTCCAGCGTTCGACGGTAGGCATCACGGTCGGAAATGGCGTAGACGATGTTGTCACCGGGGACTTCATCGGCTCGGTTTTGGATGAGGTTCCCGAGCATCAGGGCTTCATCGTAGGTGATGTGCCGCTTGTCAAGGTCGGTCTGGATGCTGCTGGCGATTTCTTGAAGCCCGTACTTGTTCGCAGCCCGCTGAATGTTCTTGAAATGC
>Ga0255777_10001746_pt1 | contig 20168 bp, 18 predicted proteins | sample 101ome_15_FD_179975 | JGI IMG/M metagenome (GOLD analysis project Ga0255777, IMG submission 179975) | Coastal salt marsh microbial communities from the Groves Creek Marsh, Skidaway Island, Georgia - 101402AT metaG (version 2) | ecosystem: Environmental > Aquatic > Marine > Intertidal zone >... | reverse complement strand
TCCACCCTTATTATCAAAAAACTCATCTGGCGGTGAGTACGATTTTCCCTTTTGCTGGCCGCTTGAAAAACCAATCAACAGCTATGCGCCTAGTGATTAACAGTGCCAGTGATCTCGACAGACTGTCAATCTTTGACACGCCTCAGCGGCTGCATTAGCGCTGATTTTGGCATGGGGGTTTCACCGCCAATCACACCAATCATCAAGCACCCACGGTTTGGGCATTTACCACGCCAGATCAGGCCGTTAATTCCCTTTGATTTTCATCTTCGGTAGGACTAGCTTGGCAGGCATGACAGTAAACACCCCTTCTTCTGGCATGGTTATAAACTGGCTAATCCTGATCACGCTTGGCGTTATCTGGGGGGCTAGCTTTCTTGGTGTTGAACTTGCCCTTACCGGATTTGGCCCGATAACGCTTGCCGCGGGGCGCGTGTCGGCGGCGGCATTAATCCTGCTTGTGATCGCGCTTGTCTATGGCGATGGTTTGCCGCGGTTTCAAACAGCAACCGACCGGCGCATCTGGCTTCATTGCCTTGGCATGGCGCTATTCACAAATGCCATTCCCTTTTGCCTGCTATCATGGGGTCAGCAGGTTGTCACCTCTGGCTTTGCCGGTATCAGCATGGCGGTGGTGCCGTTGTTTGTTTTGCCGCTAAGTCATTTTCTGGTTCCGGGCGAATTGATGAGCCGGATCAAAATCATTGGATTCCTGTTTGGCTTTGCCGGTGTTGTGCTGCTTATTGGTGGCGATAAGATTTTGCCCAATGCCATGCCATCACCCTTGATATTTGCCGCCCAGATTGCCTGTATCATGGCCAGTAGCTGTTACGCCATTGGCAGCATCATCACACGGCTTTGCCCACCGGTTAGCGCGCTATCTTTTGCCGCGGCCGGATTGACGCTTGGCGGCGTTATTCTGATCCCTGTTGCGCTTTTAGTCGAAGGGGTGCCAAATGCCTCCTTTGGCACTGCCTTTGCCGGCCTTGCCTATCTGGCAGTATTTCCAACGGCGATTGCCACTATTTTGCTAACCATTCTGGTTCGGCGCGCAGGGCCGCCATTTTTATCACTGGTCAATTATCAGGTGCCGGTCTGGGCGGTGGTTATTGGCGCGCTTGTTCTTGATGAGACCTTGCCGGGTCATTTCCTGTTGGCCTTGGCCGTTATCCTGACCGGATTATTCATCGCGCAAATGGGGCGCCGCCGCGTTATCGCTGAGAGCATTCCAAAGCCGCCAGCGAGCCAGACGTAAAAAAACCAGACCAAAGCCATGCCCGATCTGGTTTTTAACTACATCTATCTGCACCCGGTTTAATGGCCGAGAATCTGGCTCAAAAACAGCTTGGTCCGGTCGGATTGTGGGTTGTTGAAAAAGGCTTCAGGCTCGTTCTGTTCAACGATTTGGCCTTCATCCATGAAAATTACACGATCAGCCACCCGGCGGGCAAAGCCCATTTCATGGGTCACGCAAATCATCGTCATGCCATCATCAGCCAGTTCAACCATTGTATCAAGAACCTCCTTGATCATTTCGGGATCGAGGGCTGAGGTCGGCTCGTCAAACAACATCAATTGTGGCTGCATGCACAAGGCACGGGCAATCGCCACACGCTGCTGCTGGCCACCTGAGAGCTGGCCTGGATATTTGCTGGCCTGCTCGGGAATTTTCACCCGTGTCAGAAAATGCATGGCTATTTCTTCAGCTTCGGCACGGGGGGTTTTGCGAACCCAGATTGGCGCCAACATACAATTTTCCAGAATCGACAGATGTGGAAACAAATTGAAATGCTGGAACACCATACCAACTTCACGGCGAATTTCGTCGATGTTTTTCACATCATTATTTAATTCAATTCCATGAACAAAAATGTCACCATCCTGATGTTTCTCAAGCCGATTCAAACAGCGGATCAAAGTTGATTTACCCGAACCTGATGGCCCACAAACAACGATACGTTCACCCTTATCAACACTGAGGTTGATGTCACGAAGAACATGAAACTGCCCAAACCATTTATTCACATTACGCATTGAAACAATCGTTTTTTGATCTATAGATTGCTCAACTGTGTTTTGTGGCTGTGCCATGCCTTACTCCCTCTTAACTCTAAACAACTACGATTTATGACTACGGTTTAGTTTTCGTTCCATAAACATCGAATAACGCGACATGCCAAAACAAAAGACAAAGAAAATAACTGCCACAACAAGATAACCAGTCAACCCCTGAACTGGTGTTGACCATGCAGCATCTGCAAGAGTTGATTGTGCGGCTCCCAATAAATCAAAAATTCCAACAATACTTACAAGAGCCGTATCCTTAAAAAGGCCAATAAATGTATTAACAATGCCCGGAATCACATGCGTCAAAGCTTGCGGCAAAATGATTAACCTCATTGATTGCCAATAGGAAAGACCGACAGCATCAGCCCCTTCATATTGCCCCTTGTCAATAGCCTGCAATCCACCTCTCACAACCTCTGCCATGTAAGCTGCCGAAAAGAGCGTTACCCCAATCAGCGCCCGCAATAACATGTCAAAGTTCACACCTTCTGGCATAAATAAAGGTAGCATCACAGATGCCATGAAAAGCACTGTAATCAACGGCACACCACGCCAAAACTCAATAAAAACAGTGCAAAGAAAGCGTGCCACTGGCATTTCAGAACGTCGTCCCAAAGCCAGCAAAATACCGAGAGGCAAGGAGGCCACAATACCGGTGATGGCGACAACAAGTGTAATTAGCAAACCACCCCAATCACGCGTGTCAATAGCTTCAAGGTCAAAGTCAATTGCAAATACCGCCAAGACAGCGGCAAAGAGGATTACCAGCCATCCACAAACACCGGCAACCATAGCAAGATCACCAAACGCTCCAGATACATAACCCGCCTTTCCAAGGCGCCCAATCGTTATCAACGCAAGACCCAAAATCGTGGCAACACCAATTGTGCCCGTTGAGATGGAGAACGCCCCTCCAGTCAGCAGAACTGTTGCCATGACAGGGTAGACAGTCAACAACAAAATCCCAACAATTTTACGGTAGGGCAACCGCTCAATCATAACCCACGCAAGCATAAAACCACCCAAAGCATAAGTCAGATTAACTCGCCACAAGTCATCATTTGGATAGGCACCGTAAAAAATAAATTTGGCTTTAGCCTCAATGAAGGGCCAGCAGGCAGCATGCCAACCATTAGGTAGAGCGCCGCCTTGTTCAACAGTCCAGCAAGCTTGTCGTTTCAACCCCTCCGGGTCAGACCAAACAGCAGAAAATATTGCAAAATCCAGCAAACCTGATATCTGAGTTATAAGAAAATACAAAATAAACAAAGTTGAAGCAGCAACAAAAACTGATTTCAAAGCAGCCGCAACGGAGCCAAAATCAGACATGCTGGCAAAGATATTTTTATAAAGCCACCCGGTTACCCCAACCTCAGATGGAGGTGGAGGCAATAGTGGCGCATCTTCAATGCGCACATATCCTGCCTGGGTATCGATATCAGAAGGGATGGCTTTTTTCATTGTTGTTTTTTTGGGCGCTGCTTTGATTACTTTTCTGGTCATTCTAGCGCTCCACCAATTTTACACGGCTATTAAACCAGTTCATGAACGCCGCAGTCATTAATGAGAATGTCAAATAGACCATCATCATCATGAAAATCATCTCTACTTCTTTACCAACCTGATTTAACGCCGTACCGGCAAAAACTGACACCAACTCGGGGTATGCAATGGCAACTGCTAACGAAGAGTTCTTTGTTAAATTCAAATATTGCGAGGTAAGGGGCGGTATTATCACCCGCATTGCTTGAGGGATAACTACAAGCCGCAAGGTAACATTTGGACGAACACCGAGGGCATAGGCAGCCTCAGTCTGACCACGATTGACAGCAAGGATGCCAGCTCGAACAATTTCTGCAATGAAGGCTGCAGTGTAAAGTGATAAAGCCAGCCACACAGCCAACATTTCTGGCACCAACACCATTCCAGCACCAGATTGATACCCTTGCCGCAATTTTGGGCCGGTATCTTTAAATTCAGGTAAGCTCCAATCTAACGGGCTGCCATTCAAATAATGCACCAAAACAGGAAGAATAATAATAATGCCAAGCCCTATCCAGAACATAGGCAGTATCTGTCCAGTTTCTGCCTGCCGCCTCAACGCATACCGCCGCACCAGAAAGGTAATAGCAATTGCACCGACAAGAGACAAAAAACTGTAGATAAACCCATCACTGACAATTGGGGCAGGCAAATAAAGGCCGGTAATATTCAGTCCAGCAACGCCTTCAACTAACTCAAGTTTTTCACGCTTACTTGGCATTGCGCGTAACACGGCGAAATACCAGAAAAACAATTGGAGGAGAAGTGGGACATTGCGAACGATTTCAACGTAAAAACTTGAGAACCACCTAAACACTAGATTGTCTGAAAGGCGCATTATGCCGACTGTAAAACCAATAACTGTAGCGGCTAATATCCCAAGTAAAGCGACAATAAACGTGTTTATAATCCCAATTAAATAAACATCTGTATACGTTGATTTACCAACCTTGTAGTCGAGCATCCATGTGCCTAATGTTGGAGAAATTTGGAACCCTGCAGTTCTCGTCAAAAAGTCAAAACCAAGCGTTTTTCCTTGATTAGCTAAGTTGCTCAGGGTGTTGTCCGCAAGCCAATTGATAGACAGCAAAAGGCCAATTGCAATCAAAACCTGAAACAAAATTCCTCTAATGAAGGTGTCATTCAAAAGATTCGTCAGGGACCGGTCTCTGCCAAACATAAGTGCCGTCCTTATTCTAAATTCAACCTAATAAAAAAATAACTTTTTTAGATAATTACATAAAAACCGCCCAGCCCATTGTTCAAAACAACAATGAGCTGGACAGTTCTTTTTGCGCTAAAACTAAACCTTAGCGGATTGGCGCTGCATAGAGAATTCCACCTTTACTCCAGAGCGAATTAACTCCTCTGGCCAATTTCAAAGGCGTATTCAGTCCAACGTGCTTTTCATAGCTTTCACCATAATTTCCAACCTGCATGATGATGTTGTAAGCCCAATCATTTGATAGGCCTAATTCTTCACCAAATTTACCCTCTTTACCGATCAAACGGGCGACAGACGGAGCAAGCTTTGACTGAAACTTTTTCATATTCACGTTTGAAGAAGAAATTCCTAACTCTTCAGCGTTGATCATTGCGTTCAACGACCAGCGAACAATATTAAACCACTGATCATCGCCCTGACGAACGACTGGGCCAAGAGGCTCCTTTGAGATGATTTCAGGCAGAACAACGTGGCTGTCTGGCTGGGTCAACTTTCCACGCTGGGCTGCGAGGCCTGAACGGTCAGTTGTATACACATCGCAGCGACCGGCATCATAAGCGGCAACAACTTCATCAGCTTTTTCAAAAGCAACCAGATTGAAACTCATTCCATTCGTGCGGAAATAGTCTGTGATGTTAAGCTCTGTGGTGGTTCCAGTATTGGTACAAATATTTGCACCATCCAATTCTGTTGCTGATTTAACACCAAGCGCGGTTGGCACCATCATACCCTGGCCATCATAATAATTTACACCAGCAAAGTTTAGGCCAAGCTGCGTGTCACGTGTCATAGTCCACGTCGTATTGCGCGATAAGATGTCAATTTCACCAGAGCTCAGGGCTGTAAAACGCTGTTTTGCGGATAGCGGTGAATACTTAACTTTTTCAGCATCGCCAAAAACAGCTGCTGCAACTGCCCGGCAAAGATCAACGTCAAGACCAGTCCACTTACCGCTATCGTCAGCATTCGAGAAACCAGGAAGGCCCTGAGAGACCCCGCACTGGACAAACCCTTTTGCTTTAACTGCTTCAAGTGTGGTCGCTGCATTGGCTGATGCAACAGCACCAAAACCCATTGCTGCGCCGCAAAGCGCAGATAAAAACGAAAGTTTCTTCATTGTGTCACCTCTTAAATTAGATTTTCGTTGTGGATAGAAAATTGAGCCGAAGTGTACATTTCTTGTATTCATCTTAGCAATGACAAAACTCTGCCCAAACTCCATTCAGAGAAAAATTTTCTAAAAACTTTTGGGTTTTGGTTTTTAAGGTCCCAAAAATAGCATTATTACCCTTTGGCAAGGGCTTTTCGTATACAATTTAGTGCGTATTGCATGAAATAAGACATATCAGCTGATGATGTTAATCTTATATGAAGGCTGATTCCACAGAATCGGCGTTAAATAGAGGTTTGCGTGATTACCTTTGTTAATATCTACCTATATTTTTGCTGTTATAACGGTAAGAAAAACAAACCACATTCAGGCAAGCGGGGCGATTACCTAATCTTGGCGTCCAGGTTGACACCGCCTATTGCACGAGGCACTGTCGCTGCACCCCGATAATGGTCTTATTGGAAAAATCACAAATTTCTAGGATCGTTCTATGCCGCGCTATTTTATGGAATTACTTACCCGCAGCCCACAGCGTTTTGGCACTTTACTGGCGCTTATCGGGGTTTTAGTGCTGACCCCTGATACTCTGGTAATCCGCCTTTCGGGACTTGAACGCTGGGCCTTGATGGGCTGGCGCGGCATTTTAATGGGGGCGATGTCTTTGCTGTTGTGGCGATTGCTGCTAACGCGCAATGCCAGCAGCGAATGGCGCAGTCTTGCCAGCTGGCAAGGGGTGCTTGTGATCACCGCCTTTAGCATGAATTCAGCAACTTTCACCCTTGGCATTGTTGAAACATCGGCAACCGTGGTTCTGACGGCGGTGGCAACAATGCCCATCTTTGCAGCGATTTTATCTTATTTCATGCTTGGTGAGCGTCAGGGCTGGCTTAGCTGGCTGGCCATCACCGCGGCAATGGGCGGCGTTGTTGTCGTTGTTCTGGATGGTGGCAATGCGATTGGCAGCCCGGAAGGATCGGTTCTTCTTGGTGGCATCTATGGCGTGTTAACCGCCGCTGGCCTTGCCCTCACCTTTACCATGGCGCGCAAATATAATGATCTTGGCATTTTGCCAGCCGCGGCTCTTGGCGCGATGATCAGCGGTTTTGTTGGGTTGTTCTTAAGCGATCTAAACAGCATTACCGATGTGCCATTATGGTCGGTATTGACGATGGGTTTGATTATCCTTCCCGTGTCTTTTACCTGCTTGAATTTGGCACCACGCTATACCAGCGCGGCGATTGTTAGCCTGTTAATGCTACTCGAGATGGTGATTGGACCGTTTTGGGTATGGCTTGGTGTTGGCGAACAGCCGACAATCATCATGGTCGCAGGCGCGGGATTTGTTGCACTGGTGCTTGGCCTTCATATCCTTCGCACCCAATGGTTTACAAACTCCTGAAGACTTATCGGCTCATTACGCTTTCACCGGCGCGCCTGAAAGTGACGAATTGCGCCAATGATCATCGGGGGTTTCTGGCTCGCTTTGAAAACCAGCGGCAATGATGGCGGTGATCGCGCAATATTCGTCCTTTTCGGATGCATCACCACTCACACCGACGGCGCCAATAACGGTTCCATCCTCTGCCATGACCAGCACGCCTCCGGGGACTGGCACAAATTTGCCATCAGCAACCGTTGCAAGCGCCGCCTGAAAGCTGGGGCGACTTGCCAGCCGGTCACGGATCAACCGGCTAGACATGCCCATGCCAAGCGCACCCCATGCCTTGCCACGCGCAATGTCAAATCGCATCAGTCCTGACCCATCTTCGGATTGGCTGGCGACAATCTTGCCAGCCGCATCAAGCACAACAACCGTCAGCGGAAGCATGTTTTCGGCGCGCCCAGCGTCAATGGCAACCGACACTATCTTCACAGCGGCATCATGGGGAAGGCTGATTTGCAATTGCATATTGTGTCCTTTTCAGTGCCAACCAAACCTAACCGGTCTAATCAATTGGCGGCATGCTGTCTTCATAGCCCGGAACCGCCGCGGCAAAATCGGCAAGCCATGACGCAAGATTCGGCGCATGATCACGCCAATTGACCTGTTTGCGGAAATCAAGATAATCCAAAACACAAGCAAGGCCAATCTCACCAACATCAGGCATCGCGCCATTGCTATAGCTTCGGTTTTCCGCAGCGATTGCTTTAAGACCACGAATGATTTTGCCACGCTGGCGTTCCACCACTGACTCAACATATTTATCTTCAGGGCGCATACGGCGCTCATAGATCACGAGAATGGCAGCATCCAGAATGCCATCCGTTAATGCGGCACGGGTCAGCGCCTCATAACGCGTCGGGCCACTTGCCGGAATGATTTTGCCGCCACCCGCCTTGGCATCGAGATATTCCATGATCACGCGGCTGTCATAATAGGTGGTGCCATCATCTTCCAACGCGGGAATCTTACCCAGCGGATTAACGTCACAAATGCTGTCATTGGGATCAAGCGTGTCGGTTAGAACAGGTGTCACCTGATCATCAAAGCCAAGAATATAGGTTGCCATTTTGACTTTACGGCCGAAGGGCGATGAAGGGCTTGAGCGCAACTGCATTGGAATGACTCCTCAAACTGGATGATAAGCTGGCCCCGCATCACAAGGCCGAAAATGAAAAAATGGCATTTGATTACCGCGTAATTGCCAGATCAAACGCGCAAATCGGCAAAAACTGTGAAAACCCTAAAACGAAGATAACCGAAATGCCAACCAAATTTATACCCAACAAAAGCAAAACATCGTCAGGCAACAGATGATCAAGCGCATGAAATCCTTTCGCATTGCGTGTAGCAATGGCGATCATTTTGTTTGCCTTTATTGATCATAGCTTTGCTCCCTAGGTTTAATAGGACTCTGCGGCGTCGGCTTCGACTGCGTTCAATTTCGCAAGTATCCAGCTTCCCGTCCGCAATAGCCTGTCATCTTCTTCCGGGCCGCCAACAAGCTGTACACCGATCGGCATGTCGTTTTCCGACATTAAAACAGGCATATTCAAACAGGGTAGTCCACATAATGTCCAGACAGTAGAAAAAATGGGATTGCCCGTACTTCCCGCGCTAAATAGCGGCGGTTCACCCGGGGCAGATGGTGTGATAATAGCGTCAAAATCATTAAAGAATGAGGCGAAATAGGAAACTGCCCCATTGCGAAGTTCGACCGCCTCTTGATAGGCCTCATCACTAATCGTTGCGCCATGCGCCAACAGCTTGGCCAATTGCGGACTTAGCTTGTCATTGTGATTCTCACGAATCTCGGCAAGGTTCTGGGTGATCTCATAATAGTGGATAATATTCTGCGACTCGACAAGGCCGGCAAATGACTCCCCCCCGTCAAGCCGTTCAACCTGGCCGCCAAGCGCATCAAGAACCGCCATCATGCCTTCGCGGCTATCATCTGACAATTTGTCAAAATAGGGCATTTCGAACCAAACAAAACTTGGTGCGGCTGGCGGCTCACTGGCAACACCGTTCAACAAGCGAGGACGCGGACGACAAAAAGAACTTGGATCAGCCGGATCAAATTCGGAAATCACATCACCAACAAGCGCAACATCTTCATAATAGCGGGCAAAGACACCAACCTGATCAAGCGTTTCAGAAGTACGTAAAACACCAGTACGTGGAATTATACCTGCAGATGGCTTAAAGCCATAAACCCCACAAAAAGAGGCTGGCCGAATAACCGAACCGTTGGTTTGTGTGCCGATGGCGACAGGTACATGGCCTGCTGCCACGGCTGCTGCCGATCCTGCTGATGACCCACCCGGGCTATATTCCAGGTTATGCGGGTTACGGGTTACCGCTGGATCCATAAAGGCAAAAGGCGTTGTTGCGGTTTTACCAAGGATAACCGCCCCTGCCGCTTTTAGGCGCGACACCAGCACCGCATCAAATTCCGGCTGGCGGCCAGCAAGCGCAACGCTGCCACATTCGGTTGGCATATCGGCAGTGTCGATAATGTCCTTCAGACCAATCGGCACCCCATGAAGGGCACCGAGCGCCCGACCCGATTGCCGCAATTGATCCATTGCCTGCGCCTGCGCCAGCGCCCCATCACGGTCAAGCCAAACCCAAGCCTTTAACGCTTCATCGGTTTCGGCAATCCGGTCAAGGGCCGCAGTGACAAGCGCAACCGAAGTTGTCTCGCCATCCCGGACCATTTGTACCATCTGCAAAGCTGATGTCATGAAGCGTCTCCTATCCCGTTATGATTATTTGACCGCTGCCGCCATTTCTGTGGCGGGCTAACCAAGCGCAAAATAATATGTTGTCGATTTATAATTTAGGTTTGCTTAGAAAAGGTCGTTTATCCACAACGATGTGGCAAGGCTAAAACAATATATGACAAGAAAAAATTATAGTTTTGAGAGACTTCCCTCTATTTCAAACTTATGTGGCGGTAAATTTTTCATGGGAGAAAACCGCGCAGCAAGCAAGATCAAACCCCAGAAAAAACTGATTAGGCCTTATGTCGAGCCTAATTACGACTAGGGTCGACTAGCCAAAATAGTGACTCTACTGCCAAAGCCCGAAAACCAAAACCAGTGGCGTCCAATTACCCGTTCAAACCGAGAATCGTGACACCCGAAATGGGGCTGGGTTGATCGGTGGCGGCGTCTTTTTGATTAAGGCTGCCAAAAGCAATGCTGATCCGGGTGCCATCGACAGGCCGATATGATGATGCCCAAAATTGAACCACAGCCCATCATGGCGCGGCGCGGCACCAATCATTGGCAGCGAGTCAACAAGGGTTGGCCGCCGCCCCATCCATGGCGTGTCTTCAATCTGTTTGCCTAGCTTGACCGCCTCACCTGCCAAGGCCGCTGACCGCGTTATTTGACCGAAATTGGACAGAGCATCACGATCGGTCAATTCAACGCCGGATGTCACCCGCACGCCCTGCCGCATCGGCGCGACAACAAAACCGCCTTCAACATCAAGAATGGGTCTCGTGACCGCTGGTTGATCGCCAGCTTCGAAATGCAAATGATAACCGCGTTCCCAAGCCATCGGAATGTCATAGCCAAGCCAGCCAGCAATTTCTGCCGACCATGCCCCTGCCGCTAGCACAACATCATTACAGTGAAATGATGAACCTTGGTCACCACGCACCTGCCAGCCATCATCGCCACGCGCAAGTCCGGTTACGGTCACGCAATGAACAACACCGCCAGCCGCTTTAAATAACGCAAGATAAGCATCGGTCAGATCAGCGGGGCTGGACACCGCGCAGGTTTCATCCATCAACACGCCCTTGTGATAGATTGGCGCAAGCCCGGGTTCGATTTGCCGGATCTGCTCGCGATCAAAAACCGAAAATGCGACCCCAACTTCGCGCATAACATCCATTTCAGCCGCATAATTGGCAAAGCCTTTTTCGGTTCGGAACAGCTTAAACCAGCCACCGCCATGACGAAGCAGATGATCAACACCAGCGGCCTTGATCCATTTTTTATGCTGGCCTAGCGACAATTGCAGCAACGCCCGCAAAGCATGCGCGGCATGTTTGACATGCGATGGACGGCAATGCGCCAGAAACCGCACAAACCAGCCAAGCCGTCGCAGCACGAAAAAAGGATTATAACGAAGCCCATTTGACCGGTTCAAAAGCAATTTTGGCAAGGCCTTGATCAGCCCCGGATTATTCAGCACGACAACCGATGAATCCGACAAAACACCAGCATTGCCATATGAGGTTTCGCGACCCGGCTGTTGCCGATCAAGCAAGCGCACCCGATGCCCATCAAACTGAAGCTGTAAAGCCGCCGCAACCCCGACAATGCCGCCACCAATCACAATTATTGACTTTTTCATCTCCGACGCCCCGCAAACCCCGTTTCGCGCTGTGTTTCGCGCTGTTTTACAACCACCGCCCTATGATTGGCTAGATCACCATATTTACAACACATAATGCCGCCCCACCAACAAGCGCATAGGCCAAAGCTGTCCACAGATTCGACCCAAGAACCAGATCACGCGATCGCACCCGAAACAGATTGGCACCGGTAATGACCGAAAGTGACGCAATCGAACTCATCGTTCCCGCACCCCATCCAATCAAATGCGCCTGCATCAATAATGCCGGATGCACATCGGCATGGCCACCGCTGAACACCGCCAGAAATGCCGTGCTGCTAATCACCGGATGAACCCCGACAACCGAAGCCAGCATCATGCCAAGCGGCATTATGATCAGCGCAAACCAGCCCGGGATAACACCGTCATAAAGGCTGGTCACAAGAGCTGTAAAGGCCCCCGTTCGTGTTGCAAAATAGCCGATTAACATGGCCATGCTGATGATCAAAATATCATCGGCAATATTACGCATGCTGCCTGCCGTGTCTTCGATGATGGGTTTGATCTGCGCCGGATAACGGCTAAATTGCACCAATACCAGCACCGGCATCACCACAACCACCGCCGATAAAGCGGTGAAATCAAACAACAACGCCGACCCAAGAACCGCCCCAAGCACAAGCAAAAGCCGCATCAAAACAGGTTTAAGGCAGATGAGTGCAAGCCGTAATTGCCCGCTTGAAAATGACCGGTTCAATAGCGGTATTGAAATCGCTGCAAATAAAATGGCCGTCACCCCGCCAATGCCAATCGCGATCCATGAATTGGCCTTGCCAACAAAGCCCTGACCAATCGCAAAAGCCACAAAAAAAGGCGACCAAGCCGCCGCTGTCACCATGCCCCGAAGCGCGGCCTCGGCAGCAAGCTGGCGGCGTTGGGCATCAGCATCTTTGGGAATGGCTGCCGACAGAATCGCCAGCGCGCCAGTATTGATGATGCCGCCAAAAATATTGGCCGCCAAATGCAATCCTCCCGACGAGGCCGACGCTGGCAACTGCGCCAGCGCGTCCTGCGTTCGGTGAACCGACGGCATCATTGAGGCGGTCGCGCGGACCAATGCCATGGTTGGCAAAAGCGCGGTAAAAATCAAAACATAACGGCCGCCAGTGGCCCATTCATCGCCATCGGGAAAATGATCGAGAAGCGCCCACCCAACAACCACCAACAATAGCAAGATCAAAACCGAATCATGCCGAAGGCGTGATAAGGTCAACAGCACAAAGCCAATGAAGGCGATAACACCAAGATTAACCACATCAATCAGATCGGTGCCTGTTGTCACCTGTATCAGCGCCGCCAACCATGCCACGCATAACAGCCCAAGCCGAATATGGCCGATCATCGGCATTTGTGTTTTCCACATATCAGAATCAATGCCCCATTAGACACGCTGTTCATTCCCGATTTTGGCCTTGATCATCATGGCATTGGCGCATGATCGCTGCGGCCCTATCCAAAATAATGCGTTTGGTGGATTTACCCAAAGGTAACTATATCCGAATGATCAAACACGAATTCAGGCAAAATTCCAAATGTTAAACGCCGTGATTGAAATCACGGGTTTCTTGAATGCAAGGCTGGTATGGCGAGGTGGGCATGGCTAGCCATTGGCCTCGGCTTCGGCAAGCGACTCCTCGGCCGCAAGCCACGCCTGTTCAGCTTCGGCTAATGATTTTTCAAGCTTGGCAAGCTGGCTCGATAATCGGGCAATTGCATCGGCATTGTCGCTATCATAAAAACCGGGCTTTGCCATTTCGGCGGCAATGCCGTCTTTTTCGGCGGCAAGCGTCGTCATCAACTTTTCAGATCGTTTGACATTGGCGCGAAGCTGGCTTGTGTTCTGGCGGCGCACCCGACCGGGTGATTGCGATTTGCCGTCTGGTTTTTCACCTGACCCGCGTTGCGCCTGATCATTTGATGCGGCGGCTTGATCATCACCATCACGCTGGCTGCGGGCGCCACCAGCACCACGGCGCGCCAGCAATTGACGCTGGTAATCGGCCATATCGCCATCAAAAGAGGCGACTTTACCATCTTGGACAATCCATAATTGATCGGCGATCATTTCGACAAGATGCGAATCATGACTAACCAGAATCACCGTTCCTTCATAGGCATTTAACGCATGGACAAGGGCTTCACGGCTTTCAATATCCAGATGGTTCGTCGGCTCATCAAGAATCAGAATATGCGGCGCATCAATCGCCGCCATCGCCATTAGCAAACGTGCCTTTTGTCCGCCTGATAGCCGTTCAACCGGATTATCAACGATATCAGCATTAAACCCAGCCCCGCCAAGCCGGGCGCGTAATTTGGTCGGCAGTTCTTTTGGCCGTAATCGTTGCATATGCTGATAGGGGCTTTCCCCCGCAACAAGCTCGTCAAGCTGATGCTGGGCAAAAAAGCCGATTCGCAATTTTCCTGATTTCTTGACCGATCCTGATAAGGGCTGCAACCGTCCGGCAAACAGCTTTGACAAGGTTGATTTACCTTCGCCATTTGCCCCAAGAAGCGCAATGCGGTCGTCGGCATCAAGGCGCAAATCCAATTTGCGCAAAACCGGCTTTTGGTCATAGCCGACCGCCACATCTTCAAGCACCAGCAAAGGCGGTGGTAATTCTTCGGGGGTTGGAAAACGGAACGGCGAAACCGCCTGTTCCGACAAGGCCATGATCGGCTGCATTTTTTCAAGCTGTTTGAGGCGTGATTGCGCCTGACGTGCCTTTGACGCCTTATAACGGAACCGGTCAACAAATGACTGGATATGCTGTCGCTGGGCATCCTGTTTACGCGCCATTGATTGCTGCTGTTCAAGCTTCATCCGGCGTTCGGTATCGAACTGGTCGTAACTGCCGGTATAATAGCCAAGCTTGCGATCGGTCAGGTGCAAAATACCGGTTACTGATCGGTTCAGCAATTGCCGATCATGCGAAATCACCAAAACCGTATGTCTGTATTTTGCCAAAAATGCCTCAAGCCAGACCGCGCCTTCAAGATCGAGATAGTTGGTTGGCTCGTCAAGAAGCAGCAGATCAGGTTGTGAAAACAGCACCGCCGCCAGCGCCACCCGCATGCGCCAGCCACCCGAAAATTCATGGCAAGGACGCGCCTGTGCTTCGGTATTAAAACCAAGCCCTGATAGAATTGAGGCGGCGCGCGCTTCGGCAGAATAGGCGTCAATATCGGAAAGGCGTGTATAAATATCGGCAATCCGGTTCGGATCAGTTGCGGTTTCAGCTTCGGCAAACAGCTGGGCGCGCTCGTGATCGGCTGCCAAAACCGTATCAACAAGGCTGATATCGCTTGCAGGGGCTTCTTGATCAACACCGCCGATGCGAAATTGCTGGGGAATTTCGATCTGGCCCGAATCAAGCGCCCATTCGCCACGAATTATGCGGAAAAGTGATGTTTTACCAGTTCCGTTACGCCCGACGATACCGACCTTATGGCCGGCTGGGATAACCGCAGACGCATTTTCAAACAGCGGTTTTCCCTCGATGGAAAATGATAAATTCTGAATTTTTAGCATGGGTCAGACTGGTGCCTTGCCACCGGTCATTTGTCAATGACATGCTGCTTCATATCGCAAAAAAAGATCAACCGGCAAGTGCCGTCCGGTCAATCTCTTCCCAATAAGGCGACCTGCCATAGAGGCCAGATATGAAATCAACAAAAACACGCGTGCGCTTTGGCAAGATCGTTGTTTTTGGATAGACCACGAAAATATCAAAGCCACTCCAGTCATAATCCGGAAACAGCGGCTGCAAAAGGCCTTTGTTGATCGCTTCGTAATGCAAAAAATTGGGTAATGACACCATGCCAAGGCCAGCAATAGCAAGATCGCGAAGAACATCACCATTATTGGCCGACATGCGCGGGGTGATATTCAGGCTGCCCGCCTTGCCATCCGGCCCAACATAATGCCAATCAAGCGGGCTTCGGTCATTCGCATAGACAAGCGCTGGCATTTTGGCCAGATCATTTGGATGGTTTAGCTGGGGCCATTGCGAAATCAGGCTTGGTGCGGCGACTGGCAAAACACTAACCGATGAAATCTTTTTGGCAATCAGGCTGGAATCAGTCAAATTACCGATGCGGATCGCCGCATCAAATCCCTCGGCAATCATATCGACCCGCTTATCACTTAAATCCATCTCGATGTGAATATCAGGATGGGCGTGCATAAATTGTGCGATTGCTGTCGACATGTGCGCAATTCCAAATGACAGCGGAACACTGATGCGCAAAACGCCACTCAACGCACCGCCGGCATTTTGCACTTCCTGTTCAGCATCTTCGAGAGTCGATAAAACCGTTTTCGCCCGCTGATAAAACAACTGTCCGGTTTCATTAAGGAACAACCGCCTTGTCGAACGCTGGATCAAGGCTGTTCCAAGCCGAAGCTCAAGGTCACGAAGCCTGCGGCTAACCGCCGAGACGGCAATTCCCATCCGGTCTGCGGCTTGCGTTAGGCTGCCTGTTTCCACAATCAGAACAAAGGCACGAAGTTCTTCAATCTGGCTCATATCAGCAATATAATTTATTTTTCTGTTTATTAGAAATATATTTTTCGTTTTTACCCCTTTATTTGTCCGGCGAGAAAGAATTATACCTATTGTAGCCATGAGAGACCTCCCCCCTCTCATGGCTTTACTCCCTTCAGAACTTGGCGCCCTGCCCCAAGTCTTAAAAACGGAATCGGGTTCATGGCTGGTGAAACAACATCGATCTTACGCGTTTGTTCGAGCATGCGTCAGCATGGCTCGGTAAGCCGCGATCTAGCTGAAGTCGTCGTTTCCAAACTTCGGGCAGAACTTACCGACTCTGAAATCGTATGGCGTGATCTGAAATCAGGCGTCGGTCATGTTAACAGCGCTTGGCGTGACGCCAGTCTTGGCAGTGCTGCGGCGCGGTCAGCCGAAGAACGCGCCCTGCTCGCACAATCAGACGCCTTGACAGCCGAGGTTGAACGCGCCGACATCATGGTATTTGCCGTTCCAATCTATAATTTTAGCATCCCGGCCGCGCTTAAAGCTTGGGTTGATATGGTATGCCGTGACAATGTTGACGGTGCCACCGCAATCGGCAAAAGTGACGCCAAGCGTTATAAGCACGCGATCGTTATTGTAACATCAAACCATACGCGTGCTGGTGCTGACGACGAATTTGCCTCTAGGTTCATGCAGTTCATTTTGAAATTCATTGGCTGCACCGATATTGATATGGTTGATGCAACCGGCCTTGCCAATGACAAGCAAGCTATCCTTCGCGCTGCCAATGACCGGATTGATGCCATCTGTCAAACCGTGGCACGGCGCAACCTGTCCGCCGCTGCCGAATAGGCATCTAGCGGCGCTGTCGCCAGCCCGATATGATAACGGTATGTTGCTGCCGATGAGGGCGCACCGCCTGTCATGCGGGGCATATCATGCGCGAGGTTAACATCGAAACAAGTTGGAAAGATAGGTTGGCGAACGAATTTGCCGCCGATTATATGGCTGCGTTAAGCCAGTTTCTTCGCGCTGAAAAAGCGGCTGGAAAACATATATATCCGGCCGGCAGCGAAATTTTTGCCGCCTTTGACATGACACCATTCGATAAGGTCAAGGTCGTTATCCTTGGCCAAGACCCCTATCATGGGGCAGGACAGGCGCATGGCCTTAGCTTTTCGGTTCGCCGCGGCATTGCCCCGCCCCCATCTTTGCAGAATATCTATAAAGAATTGGCAAATGACCTTGGCCTGCCGCATCCGGGTCATGGCAATCTTGAAGCTTGGGCAAACCAAGGCGTGCTTTTACTGAACAGTTGTTTGACGGTTGAAGATGGCAAGGCCGCAGCGCATGCTGGCAAAGGGTGGGAGACATTTACCGATGCCGCCATCGCCGCCTTGAATGCCGAACGGGATCATTTGGTTTTTGTGCTTTGGGGGCGCAAGGCGCAACAAAAAGGCCAACAAATTGACCGGCACCGCCATTTGGTCATTGAATCAGCACATCCATCACCCTTATCGGCACATAATGGGTTTTGGGACAGCAAACCATTTTCGAAAACCAATGACTATCTTGCCAGCCATGCAATCACCCCAATTGACTGGCGGCTATAGCCTGTCCAGATAAATACGCTGGTGCTGCTTTCTTTTTTCAAGTCAAACATGGCCGATATCTATAAGCTAAAACCAAACATGCTCACTTTGCCAGTTGTGCCGATTTCCGAATGATTTACGCGATGGCTATTTTGCATAAAACACCAAGAAGATATGCTGATCATATTTGACGATGATTTTTGAAAATAAGGGCCAACCAATCCGATGCAAGACAACCCGCGCCTAGGCATTGCGCTGATGATTGCGACAACGGTCGTCTTTGCGGTTCAAGATGGCATTTCACGATATCTCGCCGAAAATTATAACGTCATCACCGTTGTGACGATCCGCTATATGTTTTTCATGTGTTTTGTGCTGGCCTATAGCAGCCGCCAAAAAGGCGGTATCCGGCAGGTGGCCAGCAGCGGCCAATTGCCATTACAGATTGGGCGTGGCTCGTTACTCGTGGCTCAGATATGCGTTGCAATCTTGAGCTTCAGCACCGTCGGGCTGGTGAATTTTCATGCGGTTTTTGCGAGTTACCCGCTGATGGTCATGGCGCTTTCAGTGCCCATTCTTGGCGAAGCGGTTGGGTGGCGGCGCTGGCTGGCGGTTTGCGTTGGCTTTTGCGGCGTGATGTTAATCCTAAGGCCGGGAACAGCGATGTTTAGCAGCGCCAGTATTCTGCCGGTTCTGGCGGCCTTCATGATGGCGGTCTATGGCATTTTAACCCGCTATGCCGCACGCCGCGACGCCGCCGAGACCAGCTTTTTCTGGACGGCGATGGCTGGCGGCATTGCCATGCTTTGTATCGGCCCCTTTTTCTGGTTGCCGCCAATTGGCAGCGATTGGGGCTGGATGGGATTATTATGCCTAACCGGCACCGGTGGGCATTATCTGCTGATCAAAGCGCTTGATGCCACCAAGGCATCAACAATCCAGCCCTTTGCCTATTTGCAACTGGTCTTTGCCTCCAGCATTGGGATTCTGGTTTTTGCCGACCCACTGGATCCCATGTTGATTATTGGCAGCAGCATCATTGTCAGTTCAGGCCTGTTTGCCCTGCAACGCGAGCGCAAGGTCAAAAGCCACTAGCCAGACTGGCCTGCCGGTTGCGGCGGTGAAACCGCAACGGTCATCCAGCAATCCTTGAACTGGCCTGAGGTGACTTTTTGCACAACCCATGAAAAATACAGAATTTCACCGCGGCGCGTTTCCATCAGAACATCAAATTGCTGCCACATCGCGCCATCACTTGTTTGGCCTGACGCCGTATTTGATCCGGTTTTTATGCTGTGGGATTTATGGTTCAGCAGAACATCAAAGCCCGGCCCCTTCAGCATCATGGCAAAGCGCGGATATGGGCCGGTTACCTTGCGATTTTGCGGATGCGCAAAATTCCATGTCTGGCGAATGCCAAAATCAGTTTCGACAAGATCATTATTCTTCAGGCTCATTAGCTGGATTGCCACCACCTCGGCAGGCGCAATTGACGGGTCTGGCCGCACCAAATTATCAGCAAGCGCGGCAACCGAAAACAGACAGGCCATCAGACTGGACAATCCAGCAAGATAATAACGGCAAAAACACATCTTTTATCCAATCTCATCACGAATGGTTGCGTCTGTCAGGATGACAACTTATCTCTAATATTGCAAATGCGGCATGGCGAGGCATATATCGGTGGCGCGGAACAGATGAATAAAGGGACAAATCAATGCATATCACGATTCAAGGCGCAGGCCGCGGCATCGGTCTTGCTCTTGCCCATCATGCCCTCGCCGTTGGTGCAACCGATCTTTACCTTACCGCCCGCAATCCCGAACAAAGCGCGGGCTATGCGCAATTGCCGCCATCACCCAATATTCACTGGTTTGCGATGGATTTTCTGGATCCTGACAGCATTGCCAATACAGGCGACGCGATCCTTGCCAAGGCGCCCCATCTTGACCGGATTATCACCACCGCTGGGTTGCTTCACGATGCTGATCTGCAACCCGAAAAGCGGCTTGGCGCATTAACCCCTGAAGCGATGCTGAAGCTTTATCAGATCAATGCAATGGGGCCGATCTTGTTTTTCAAATCATTATGGCCTGAATTGCGCCGCGCCCATCCGCTTGTCGCCGCCAGCATATCGGCGCGGGTTGGGTCTATTTCGGATAACCGGCTTGGCGGCTGGTACAGCTATCGCACCAGCAAGGCCGCGTTGAACCAATATATGCGCACCCTTGCCATCGAGCTTGTTCGCTATAACCCCGATGCCGTGATCGCAACGCTTCATCCG
>Ga0255777_10001737_pt1 | contig 20232 bp, 38 predicted proteins | sample 101ome_15_FD_179975 | JGI IMG/M metagenome (GOLD analysis project Ga0255777, IMG submission 179975) | Coastal salt marsh microbial communities from the Groves Creek Marsh, Skidaway Island, Georgia - 101402AT metaG (version 2) | ecosystem: Environmental > Aquatic > Marine > Intertidal zone >... | reverse complement strand
GTGACTAACTGTCAAATTAAATCAAAGGAAGTCAGAGAATTTACTGTACGTAGTAAGACATTACGTGCAGGAAGTACAGTCAAGCTGAGTGACCAAAAACACTGCGAAATCGAGACTATTCAGGCGGTGTAAAGGCGTTCTGATCGTTATATCGACTTAGTCGCGGTTCATCACCATCCATAAAGGAACAAGTGACAGGAACCTTTGCGCCATTGATATATCGAACCTCGTAAACTGCAAATGTGAATGGCTGTTCACAAGCTGGTTGATAACAACGGATGGCCATTTCTCTTTCCGCCTTTCCTTCTCTTTCTCTCATAAGAAAGATTCTTTTGGTTGGCCATTCATTCGTAATACGATTGTAGCACATCTTCATCTGATCACGCATTATATCAGACTCGTCTGCTTTTACTGAACTCACCGCAAAGATAGAAAAGAAAACTAATCCGAACCAAAAAAACCAGAAGTATACTAGTTCTCGCATTTTACTAACTCACAATTAAATGGTAATGTGTATCGCGGTGTTCCATCATAATGTTCTGATCTATATTGGTGAGGTATTATAGATGGAAAAAATATAACACTACCAACTTCGCTTTTATGTGCGTACATACTATCGTTTGCTGTTTGATCAACAGTAAAAAAATCAGTATAACCGGTCTTAGACAAATATAAAATTGCTGAATAGTGTATACGACCAGTATATCCTTGAACATGATTATGTAATGGGTGATGACCAGAGGGACCTGTATAACAAGAAACCCATGAATGAATATTAGTCATTTGTGTGTTAAATTGTTGCCATTCGTTTTGCAGTACTGGAACTACATCATTCCAAAAAGTTTCGATATAAATCGAATGAGAAAAATCAGTAGAGTAATCTGTTAATGGCTGAATTTGTGTAGCAGCACTTACATTATCAATCATATGTTGTTTTGATTTTATTTCATGCAAAACAGCGAAACTCAATTCTTTTTGAATTTGAGTTTCAAAAAACATTGTAGGAAAAAGAGGTTTTTCTAACATTTACTAATTTTCATCCCAGTCGTGAAGAAGAATTTATCGCAACCTGCATTATCGCAACCATCAGGACGCATCACTATTTGTGATGATAGTATACTTACGATTGTACCAGTATAATCACCATCTTGCTCTTTTATATGTATGCGATCGCCCTCTTTGTATTTTACACCACCTTTTTTCAAGGTAGTTTTAGGAACAATGTAAGGTTCACTGTTCTCAAACATCTTAGGCTTTTTTGGTTCGACCATTTTGCGGCCAGCTTTACTCGCTCTTGGCATTAAATTCACTTATCATTTGTTGTATGCAGCGAGCTGCATCGGGTTTAAATCCACCAATATGCCAATCTGTTACCCACTGCACTGGTTTTTCTTCTTTCCAGTCGTAGATAGTTGCAATACAATATTCATCTATTGCTTCGTCATAGAACTCAACAACCCATTCACAACGGATTTTTTCGTCAGCAGATGGTTCACAACTCGTTGGTTCACCCAACATTTCGACTAATCTGTGATATGTGATAATCACAGAACCTTGTAAACTTGTACCACTAATTGGAATACAAGCGAGATCTGGCATTACATCATACGTCAGCATGTTCGCTCCTATGTGACAAAATCTCTGTCAACTCATATAATGTACCTTCGATACTATCGATGGCAAAGTGTGGGTTTGCATCGAAATCTTCGTCAAACTTCTCACGAAACTCTTCGATAGTGTGCTCAATGCGTCGAATAGCTTGAGCGTAAATTTCAACAGTCGAGGTCATGACACATCCTTTTCAGTAATTTTCCACACTCGATTAGGAAATTCCTCTTCGAGTTCTAATTTTAAATCTTCGGCAGTCTGAAGAGTGGGAGCAGTCCACGTATAAGGCGATTCACCTTTTCGACCGTCCCATTGGCCTTCGTAAGTTACCATCCAAATAATAGCATCATGCATTATACAATTTTTCCAATGTTTTTGACATAAGCTTCACGAATGATCTCGTCCATTTTTTCGTCACACACACGATGAATATAGTCCCAATTGACTTCATAGTTTCTTTCCCATGCAAAACGAATCTCGCTGAGGACACCAGGAAAGAAGCGAGCAGTAGAAGCATTGCGATTACCACCACCGTTGTTGAACACATCGTAGTAGCTGTTGCAAGCTTTACGAAACCGCTCGAGTGAGAAGACATGCTTGCACGTACCTTTCTTGACTTCCCCTTCGCGTGGAACAAGTTTGATCAGTTCTTCATACTGTGCTTGGTAGGTACCGTTAGAATTCCAATAGCTCATTGATATTGCTCCATCAGTTCACAGATTTGCTCGTGGTTTTTTTGAGGAAAAAGGTCGCGGAGATCATCGTACACTGAATCGTAAGAACAGAACCACTTGCCTTCGATTCTAAATGAGTGCGCTTCATAGATAGCTAAAATTTCGTCTCGCATGGTAAGCCCTTCATTAATTTACAGGTACCATTATACAGCAGGGACCGAAGAAGTACATCTCTAAGTTATTGATTTGATTAGAGTTTCTGGACACTTACAAGCTATTGATTTTAAAAGAGATTTTCTTAGACTATTTTGTTATAAGAAACTACCGTCTCATACTCGAGATGTCGGTAGCTTGCTCCTGATCGATGACAGGGACAGCATTAGACTTGTGCATCGTGGCGATACCTTTGACCAACGTTCCTGTGTATTTCTGAGCTTCTGGGCGCGCGAGGGCGATGGGACCATGATCTTCTGCAGACTTATATACGACACCTTCGTCACGTCTGACAGGACCACTGGATGCTTGGAGGGGCTGAAATGCTGGTGGACTATACTTTACGTAAACTTCACCGCGGACCTTACGAGCTTTGCGCTTGCGGCCTTGCATGTCATATCTGAGACTATTTGTGAACATCATACCCATGCGCATATCTCCATAACAAAGGCCCATTCTACAGCATGGGCCAGATATGTACATAGTAATGTAAATATTTACACTTTTAACTAATGTCCCATAAGAGGACGGCTAGACCAGCAATAGTCAAACCTAAGAACATAAATGCCAATGATCCCATTATTTACTCCTTTTATTATGGATGCATCGATTGGTATGCATCCCGTCTGTTTCACCACATTCTTGACATTTATTTTTTTCTTTATAACCAAAAATTTTGTGGTAGTTTTCTTCCCACTTAGCCCGATCAATCGTAGCGGGCCTTCGAGCTGAACCTTTACCGCCGTGCCATTGTGAACTCATTTGATTGCCAACACAAAAAGAATTAACATTAATAGTAGATTCGTAATAAACAATTCTACAGCCAACAAAGTATGATACCACACCCATCGAGCTTCATATACTTTCGTAACTTCGCCTTCTTGTGGTAGCTTTTCAATTATAGTTTTATCTATAACATTTTTTTCAACTGGCTTTTCCATAAACCCAGTAATTTTTTGTAACCAACTCATTTGATTTTAATCCAAGTACTATCGCTTGTAAACTGAAAACTATCTATATATTCGAATCTATTCCAATTTTCTATCATAGACAATATATGTCTATCACCATCTTTGTACAGATGATAAGTATGCCCTATTCTCGGAACAAAATTATAATGTGCATTAAAAACCATCAACGTATCTTTAGCTTGATCAACTAGTTTATCATATTCGTCTTCTAGTTGTTTTAGCTTGACATTAAAATATAATGATGCAGCAGTAGTTTTTTCCGATTGAAATTTTGCTACGTCTGGTAAATCAAATGCAGGATCGCTACTTGATACACCATAAGGCAGTAATGATTTTTTTACCATGCCTCACACTTGTGAGCTGGTTCTGCATTTTCATGGAATATGTCGCACTTTCTCTCTACATCAGATAATGGACTTAAAAAGCTCCAATCCGTAGTTTTATAAGCTACTACTACAAAGGGCAACATACCAATAATCAATAGATCTTTCATTCGTTCTTTTGTCATAGAAACCTCTGTAAATGCCACACTTGGATTACAAGGCAGTGGCCGCCCCGCGGGATCATGCAGCTAGTGCGTAATCACCGTAGTAGTTGTCATCATTTGCAACTATTTGGTTGAACCACCGTTTTACGTCAGCGTTCATGGACGGTTCTCCATTTGCTTTCAGTTGCCTGTCGAATCCATAACGCCCCCATCATAAACACACTGGTCTTATTTTCGACACTGTACATCCGTGCCAATGTGTTTATGGTGGAGGCGGCGGGAGTCGAACCCGCGTCCAAACTTCCTAATACAAACTTCAGCGAACATCTCTATTTATTTTTCTTTAAGATACACAGTGCCATCCCCAGCAATCTCTGCATCTTCATAATCAAAATATTTTTCTATCTCAACAGACGTGTAATATTTTGTACTATCAAACGAGTCTGTCAAAAGCATATATTCTGCTAATCCATCAATTTCACTACAATCCATGCCATCTATCCATGGACCTCCGCGAGTCCAATGCAAACCGGTTGAATTTACTATGTCTTTTGGATCATCGTAGCCTTCACACCAATTCCACTTCTTAGGTATAGATCCTATTTTGTCATCGCTTGTCCATTCAAACTGATGTAGATATTTTCCGTCAGCTGTGTTGATTAATTCTGGAGTCAGCTTTTTACAATCAGGATGACTGTTATTAAACACCATCAAGCTTGACCATAACTTCTTATCATACCATACATCTTTGTCTCCTGTAAACTTTGTATCATACTTGTGCTGGAAATCATGTTTGACGCAAGCAACTGAGTGTTCGTGTGATATGAACCAAATTAAGTTTAAGATATTTGCAGTAAAAATAAAATCATCGTCACAGAAAATACTTACGCCTTCATAATCACAGAGATAAGGAGCCAAAAATCTAGAATAAGAAAATTCTGTTGATTGATTTTTGTATTCTCTCGTGTATTCTTCTATCTGAGATACATCGATATATTTAATGTTTATATCTTTTGTCTTCAGATGTTTACAAATAGAATTATGACAATTTTTTGTTGCTTCTTGATGTCGACTATCATAGCCAATAAAAATAGTCAAAGGCTTATCAAACATATGCCTTATATTTTTTTCCCAATTTATTTGATTGTCGAACATTGAAGTATTACGACAGCCTTTAGACATATTCAAAATTTGCGTAGTCAGTAATTTTTGTCCGCCTCCTGGATGAAAAAATATTTCTATCGTCTCATTTACATCTTCGTATAATTCTAAAATTTGTTTTAGATTTGCTTTGGGATAATCATAAAAAACATTATATGGATCGAATATGATACATTTTATATCTTTACCCATTAATGGAATGGCTTCTCTTCGAAATGAGCCTGGATGAAAATGACAGGCATATGTCATTGTGCTCAGTTGGTTTTTAGTATTACCATGAACTACTCCAGTTATCGGTTCTAAACAACCATTTTTTTGAATGTCATTAATCAACCAATGCATTTTAATAAATCTTCGATATACTGCTTTAAAACCTCTACCATTGGCTTCATACCATGGTATATCATCGTCATCTACAATGTCAGAGTTGCTAAACATCCCAATATTACGCAAACATTCGAGCGCGCGTGTTGTAATTAATTCTAATTCACTACCCCAATTAAATTCCCATAGCCATTCTTCTTTACTAAATCTAGTTCTTGAATTCACTACGCTAAGCGGTACTATCCTAACATGTTTATATTCGTCATAAAATTTTTCTGCGAATGTACCTCTGACATCATCTTTAGAACCTTGATATAATACATGATAACGACGGTGGAAATCACCTCTGACAGGATCAGAAAACCAATTTTTATTTAATTCTTTCATGCAACAATAATCTCGTAAATCTCTTTCCAATTTTGCATACGAGGCACATTAAAACAATGTGTGTTATGACCGTGTGCCATTAGCAAACATTCTAAACCAGCTATTTTGCCAGCAAGCGCATTCTCTGGTTTGTCTTCGATCCAATAACAACCTGTATCTTTGTATTTAGCTAACGCTTCATTCTTATCAGCACCACAGTCAAGGTACACATACTTTTCAAAGACAGTATGACCAAACGTCTCACAGAGATTTTTAGTCCTGAGATGCTGGGCATACTCGTCATCACTCAACGATGTGATTACGTGAAAGATATAACCATGCTCTTCGTGCAACTTACGAATGTACTTGATAGCATCTCGCAACGGTGGTATCTTACGAATAGAGGCAGACTCGTTGAACATGCGAGTGAGTCTTTTCTTTTCGGCAAAACCTACATCATACTTCTTGCCAATATCATATTCATTGTAATTTTGAATACGATATCCATGACGTTTCATCCATTGATCGAACGAGTAAGTCCAATCGAGCATGACTCCATCACAATCTGTAAGAATTAATTTGTCTCGTACAAACATGCTCATACTACTAAACCTGTTGTTGTTTGTAACCACATTTTAGAGACTTGTTCTTCAGTTTCACACATTAAAATCACTGCAGCTCGATTAAAGGTGATAGAATCAGGATTTCGTACACCCGTCAGACATACACTCGGAGCAAAACCTACGCCTTGCTCTGTCTGTACAAATGCTCGAGGACTTTCTAATGTAATAGTTGTATCGTCTTCTTCTTTTAGACGACCAACCATCTCACCGCCTGCCGTTACTAATGTTACTGTATCAGTCATTATTTTCTCCATAATATTTGTCAAATTTGTTCTTGCTCTTCTCTACTCGCTTGAGGAATTTATCTTCATCAATGTCGAGTGTTTGTAGCAGAGCAGTAATCATAACGAGAGCATCGGCAGCTTCTTCGAGCACTTTGCCTTCGTTTCGTTTTCCCCCACGATTTAAGTATTTAGAACATGCCTGAACGAGTTCACCACATTCTTCCATTGCTTTTACTATTACATCATCAGTCATTTGGATTTTCTGCCAATGGAAATGCGTGTATTAGTTCAGCATCTTCTTTTGCCACATAATTCAAGAACCTGACACCAAATTCGTTATCAGGTAATTGACGTGTAAGATATTCTGTTGGAAATGTTTCTAAGAGCGGAAATGTCTCACCAACGTGGGTTGAGTACCATTTGCTTGGGTCGCTGCATTTTGTAATCTTCAATAATTCCATAGACAAATCCTGCCCACTTTTCATGTTCTTGTAAGAAAGAGACCGTAAGGCCTTCTTCACGTCCATGGGCTTCGATTTCCCATGGTTGTTCATAATAATCCATCTTATCGTGGTCAATCTTTTGCTTGTGCCAACGAGTCAGATTAGGATGTCGGTCATACGAATACATCTCACCACGGGCCCACTGTTTAACATGAACCATTTCGTGGCAGATGACACGTAAGAATTCTTGCAGATCATCAGTTAGATCTACGCGTATGGTAAAGTCTTTAGGTCGTGTAGTAGGATCTACATAATCATAAAGCACATCGCCATGTATACCCTCGTTTTTAACGAGATTTTTAACACCTTCGATAGTAATTTGTACATCACGAACACGAGGCATTAGTTTTTTAACGCAAAAAGGAACTATGTCTCTAGCCATCTTGCGCATAACAGGAGTAAGTTTTTTAGTGTATACTTTAGTCATACAATCTCCAATTTATATGCCCATTCTACTATACGGAGCTTGGATTGTACATGCCGATTAGTTACAATTTTTTTCATAAGAAAATCAATAACTTACTACCTTTTTTTGTTACCTATATTGTATTTAGCCACTAGTTCCCAATCATGCTTATCTTTATGAGCAATGATTTTGATTTGATTCATGGGGGCTGCTGGAACATTGACTGATTCTTCATTTACAACTGAAATGAGATTCCAGTCTGAAAGAAGCTTTGTAATTGTATTGCGTCTGCCCTGGTCCTCTTCAGAGAAATTTGTAGGCTTGCCATCGAGGGCAAACAATTCTTTGAAGTGAACGATATAATATTTGCCACGCTTATGAAGGATGTGACATGACTGATAGAGTTTCTTTTCTTTTGGAGATGCAATACCAATACGTGTAAGTGTTTCACGTACCTTGAGGAAATCGTCTTGACTCTGGAGGGTAACTTCAACTAGAGATTCTACCGCACTCATACTTAACCACCTTTTTCTAATTTTGCTTTTATTATTTTTATTTGCTCATCAGACAGGATAGTCAATGCTTGTGCGGCTCTTTCATTACTATAACCATAGAACTCTGCGATTGCTTCAACATCACTGTCTTGCTCTTTTTTAAACCACTTCGAGAATCGTTTTCGTGGTCTAACGATATTTATAAGAAACTCGTATTGAAGAAGGTGATCGAGCTCATGATGGATATTCATCTCATTTGCAATAGTGACAGTATCTTGGAAGTATGATAGACCTCGATTGACAATGAAAGCATTGTAATCTTTCTCAGCGAGAGAGTCGTTATCTGTGTCTCGCATCATGTTCTTTTTTGTAACATTGATAGAGTTCAGATAATCAAAGGGACTCGTCGCCATAGTGTTCCTCCGTTTTCTGTTGTATAACTTCCATTAGTTTCTCGCATTCTTCACATACATCGAACGCATACTCACCCATGTATATTACAGCTGGTTCTTCGGGAAGTACATTACTGCAGTTGGGTATTTGGCATATTCTCTTCGGCTTTCTCTTAAACATTACCACCATCCTAAATTATGACCATTGTGTATGATTATAAAGAAACAGGTAATCACATGGAGGAGCCACCAGAAGGTCCTGATGATAGCTACTGCATCTGCTTGTGAATCTGTTTCGCCTACTTTTTCTCCGAGTGATTTGGCCCAAATTCTCCACATTACGAGAACTCACAGTTGACCATAATCTCGGTGAGGCATGCAGTCATATTGATCTCGTGATCAGCAACGAATGCATCCTTGTATTGATAATCGGCGAGAATGAGAACGAGTTGAGGCACACTGCCAGGTTTCATGAAGTCAGAACACTTATTGTAGATCTGACGAAAGATGGTAGCGGCTTCTACGTCTGAGTTGTCTGCGACCCACTTTCGGACGGTGGTAAAGTCTTTGTCTCGTAAAGCTTTAACAAGATTTTGTAGTGTAGTCTCGTGAAGATTAGCAAGTACACCAGTGTCAATCCTGCCAGTAGCAGAGTATCGTTGTAGTTCATTTAGAATCCTTCGATTATCTGGAAAATATTTACTGATTACTTCGGCAACTGCCTTTTGATCAAAGTCTACATTCTCGGTCTTGAGAATATTGATAACACGCTTGAAGAGTTGAGCTGCCATATCTGGCTTGTCATCTTTGGCGATCTTGAATTCAATCACGCTACATCGAGAGTGAAGAGGTTCGATAATCTTGTTCTTAAAGTTACAAGTCAGAATGAAGCCACAATTCTTGGAGTATTCTTCCATGAAGTTGCGAAGTGCTGGTTGAGTTGAGTTTGGATTGAGATAGTCTGCTTCGTCGAGGATGACGTACTTACGACCACCACTGAGTGAGACTGATGAGGCAAACTGTTGTATCTCTACACGAAGTGTATCGATGTTACCATTCATCGAGCCATTAATGACGATGTAGTCGCAGTCGAGTTCTTCTAGCATTGCTCGAGCGACTGTTGTCTTGCCCACACCGGGACCACCGGTGAGGATAAGGTTTGGAATATTGTCTTGATCGACAAACTGTTGAAATGTTTTCTTCAGATCAACAGGTAGAATTGTATCACTTACAGTTTTGGGACGATACTTCTCGACCCATAAAAAATCATCGCGCATATAAATTTCACCATTTTCATACTATTTAATATTATACTGTATTCCAAATTTTTTTAACAATTTATATTCTTCTTTAAATTGTTCTCTAATTTTTATTTTCTCTTTTTCTGTTGTTGTCTCCCATGTTTTTATCAAAGATAAATCTACATTTCTATAAAAAAATCTGTTTTCTGTAGTTTTGGATTTCTTTAAATTATAATCAGTTTTAAAAGCTTTTTTAAAATCTTTGTTTAAATTTTCGGTCTTGATAAATGTAACATTTAAAGTTTTTAAAATTGATTCATTTGTAGTTAACCAATTAAATTGTGCTGAATCACTCATTTTTCTTTTTGACAAATATATGTGATTTAATGAAGAAAAAAACCTATCAATTGGATGTCTGACAGATACAATATGTCTGACATTTTTTGATTTTTCTATATTTAAACTGGTATATACTTGATCTATATTTGAAAGATGATTATGTATATAATACGTATTAGTTGATTTATTTTGAAATATATAATTTGGTTCAATTTCATCAAATTCTTTTTCAAAATATTCTAATATAGATGTGCCACCGGTTTTAAATATATGATGGTAAACAATGTAATTACTCATGTACACCCTAAAAAATGGCCAGTCGCCCCGATCCCTTCGCGCCTTTGGCCGACACGTCAAGCTGTTCCGTGCCCCCTTTTGATCGTATTACTCGAAGGTTGAGTTAGCTTCGAGGCTGATCCAATACTCTACATCGTCGGACACAAAGTGAGAAATGCCCTTGGAGGAAAGACTGACCGTGTAGGAGGACGGCAAGATCTTAACGTTTTCTGTTTTGAAAACTGCGGTAAAGGTACGATCGGTAGTTCCAACTTCAATGTCATATTTATCAGAAGATGGATTTTTTGTGTCAGTTGCACGAAGAATAACTTTACCGTCTTCGCCAACGACTACAAAATCTGGAAATGACATAACACCAAGCGCTTTCATAATCTCAGCAAAGTTTTCTTGCTTGAGTTCAAATGTAACATCAGCATCGCCGATTTCAATTGGTCGGTCAGGTGGTGTAATAATTGTAGAAGGATCAGCAAATGTATAGCTAACCTTCCGTCCAGGTGAAGTGATATTTACCATGTTTGTTTCGATACCAAATTCTGGGTCTTCAAACAAAGACACAACACCGAGAAAACGAGACAAATCATAGATGGCAAAGGTCGAAGGAATAACATCTTCGAGTTTGGCTTTGGCCATCATCGTCTTGTTTGGCGAGATAGTCTTTAGATTTGTGCCTTCAGAAAATTGAATCGAAGGATTGATTGCTGCAAAATTCTTAAGAACTTGAATAGAGCGAGTATTGAGCTTCATTATTTATTACCTTTCTTTTTCACTTTTGAAGGATCAGCAGTGGCAGCAGCACCAATCTGTGCAATATGTCCTAATGATCCGCCGAATACATATGAACCGACATGCTTGAGTTGCATCCAAGGACACATCCACACCTTTCGACCCATACGAATTACATTATAACAAAACATGTAGTCTTCTGACAAATATCTGTTAGAATATTCTTGTTGATGTATGCCTGTCTTCTTATCGGATAAGAATTTAATTACATCATCTTTGGACGCATCAGGATTTTTGTCATAAAATGCTGTAATTTCATTCATCAAATTTTGTGATTTATCATCGATCAATGCATCAAAATACGCCATGATCTCGCGACTACCATCGAATGCTTCAGTTCGTACATGATCTGGTTTATACAAGAATTGCGGATATTTTTCAGCATACTCTGCAAATACTCGCTTTTGAATCATCATAAAGCCAGTACCACCTTCTGCTACCTCAGCAGGTTCAGCGATTTTGATTGAACCACCACGACGTGGATTAAAAACATAATCACCGACATAATTTTCTAAAACATTGGGATTTTCATCTGCAACACCAGCATTTACTGCTTGTGTAATTTTTTCCCATGAAATAGTTTTCTTTGGATATGGACCACACATAATATCATATTCATCGGGTTTTTGCATCATCAAACCCAACATAGCAATGACATCATCTGACTTAAATCCAATATCAGAGTCAATGAACATCAAATGTGTAGCATCAGATCTCATGAATTCGTCAACACAATAATTACGAGCTCGAGTAATCAGTGACTCGTTAAACAGATAATAGAATTGCAGTGGTATTTTATATTTTGCCATTTTAGCAGAGAGATCTGCCATTGAACGGGCATACATACCAGAACACATGCCACCATACATCGGTGTGGCAATAAAAAGTTTTGTTTTTTGTAATTCCTCAATAGGAATATTGATTTCCATAATATATCCTCACTTTAAATACTATCCTACCATAAAAATGTAGGTTTGTAAACTAGAAAAATGCCTCGAGAGAATTACTCTTTTTCTCTGATTCGGCTATTGGTGTATAGTCAATGAATGGAGCGTGGCTGTACTCGTAACCTTGCCAATGGGGATACCATCGACGAGAAAGGTGTACGGACTGGGGTTTTTCCATATATTCAAAGTCTAACTCACCTTGATTATTTATCATCTCTCCCACCCACTCGTATAATTCTACACCAGCGCCTTGACTCTTTCGAATCTCTTCACGGAAAAGTTTACGTACAAAGTTTCGTGATGACCAATCACCACAAAATGGTGCACCTTTATGCCAACCAGTTTTTGGAATCTTACGACTAGGGTTTTCAATAGGCAGCGGTTCATATAGACGAACTGTAGCAGCATGAAAATTGGCAAGTGCTCGTGCTTGTTCTACATACTTACGCACGAGTTCTTTTGTTGCCTCTTCTGGATTATCTTGTCGACATAAATGATGACGAATGTCGATGTTACCAAAATAAAATTCAATGCAATTGTATGCACCTTTTGGCAGAAAGCTTTCGAGACCTTCTTTTAATGCACCATGTAATGTCTTAAACGGTACTGAGATGTTCTGCCAACCAGGACGATACATGCAAATAGCATGACTATCACCGATAGCAATATTACGAGATGGGTTCAATGTATTTGGATCGATTGTCTCGGCTTCTGTACACATACGCTTGAGATTATCCCAATCAACTTCGTTCCACTCAGCGTTGTACTCTTGACCTTTCTCTCTGGCCTTATCTAGCTTTTCTTTCATAATGGCATAGTAGTCAACCATATCGATGACGAGCGAATATACTTTGCCTTTGAATTTAGAGAAGTTGACGAAGTTGTAGATGCCGCTATAATTTTGCAATCCACCAAACAGATTCAGTGATCCACCCCAATCATTGCCATGATATACGTATAGTTCATCGTACTGATTCCAATCCTCTTTGTAGAGGAAACCAGACATGCAGACGTCTACATTTTTGCCTACTTCGCTAAGTTGACTAGCATAGATGACACCTTGTGCGGCGCGATGACTGTCCATAGACTTGGACATTACATTAAATGGACATGCAACTAAACTTTTCATAACCACATATTCTCGTATCTGCTTTTAAATTCTGTAAATTTTTCTTCACTTAAATCTGGTAGTGTTGGCCAATGTTTCATTAATTTTTTGTAATGACTATAACTTTGTACATGCGCTTCTATTGGCCAGAACCATGATACCTTATGATCTATATTCTCAACACATTTAGCATAATTTTCCCAATGATGTGCATCATCATGATGATCAACTAATAAGACATCACACGAACCTTTGTATTCGTTAGCATCACATTGTACTACATCTATTCTATCAATGACATCTTTATTGTATTTGCGATGATAGTCAATTAGATCAGAACTAATTTCCAATACTGTCAATTTTTCTACTTTGGGATTATCTAATAATAATTTTTCTCTAATTAAAAAACCCATACCTGTAGCAATTACATGACCGTATGCTATGTAGTTATGTGCTACTATATCTTCGTACACAAAGTTTTTGCTACTATCACAGCGCATGTACATTTGGTTATCCAAATAAATGGTACCAATTGTACCTTCTACTGTGAGTTCGAAGTTATTAGATTTATATGGTACCATATTTGGATACCACATCAAGCAGCTTTCTCCCACTGACGATATGAATCTATTCTATCATAAATCGTCTCATCTTGTAAAACAGGTTCTGTACCTACGTTCCAAAAAAGTATATCCTGACTGGTATTTTTAGGTATGTACTTCCACACTTTACCATCATAAGTGTCAATAGTGGGGAACGGAGGTAAATTCTCTTTCTTCTCTGACTGTGTAAATTGTAGAGGTTCCGATATGACCTCTCCTCTACCTAACTCGCCTGCTTTAAGGTTCCTAGCAACAGCAACGCAACGGAAGGTAGCATTGGGCCATGCAATCTGAAGAGCTCTTGTAAGAACACCAGTAGAGATAGCGACGTATACGATTTCGGGCTCAGGAATCTTGCTAGCCGCATATACGATTCCCGCAGTGGCGAGTTCGTGTTTGAGTCCGAGGGGGATGAAGTACGTGCCAGTTCGTTCAGCATATTCTTTCGCCTTTTTATTGAGGTTAGGCATTGCAGCAATGCGATGAAATTCTACATCAGCACCACGCTCGATACAACAAGCTTGATGCAGCGACACTCGTTTAGAAGAAGGCATGAATAACTTTACCTTCTTACCATGATGTTTAGCTACGTCAAGTAGAGATACGCCGGCAAGACCAGTCCGAGGCTGACAATAAACCATGGTGTCAGATGGGCAACGAGCAGCCAAAAGATCGCCAGCTCTTGTCTTCGTTCCAAGTATAAGGTCGTCCCTGACAACTCGCACTCCATCATGTACTTTGACAACTGGGTCATCATTGTATGGTGTCCATCCATCACACATCTCCAAATAGTAGTCTTTAGCAGCCTCGTATCCGAAGATGCCGACATCCTTATTTACTCCATCAATTACGTGGTTATTGTGAGCCATATCTCTTCTCAAAATATAAACGCAGATACACCTTACGGCTAACTGCAAAGATAAACATTATACTAGTCTGAGCCAACATTGTAATTGTCGGACCCCACATATATTGAAATGCAAACCATAATAACACCCAACTTAAAGCCATATTAAGTGGTGTAGCGAGTACAGTGTCAGTCACTGCCTCTATCACGGCTCTACGAACTCGTTCTGTCATACTTATTTGTTTTTAATGACCAATTTTGTGGATAAACCCAATCGTACGGGATCATCTTCGTTTGTTTCTTCTCACCAAGTTTCATTGACATGAACTTATAATGCATACACAACTTATCTTCCAAATTAAGATACTGATGAGTGTGTATGGGATTATTCTGGTGATTCTTTAAATAATCCATATGCTGTACTTGCATCTCTGCCCATTTATTCATAGGGACGTACTGGCCATCTTCATCGATCTCATACTTAGACTTGCTCATGAGATGTGGACAGTCAAAGATCTGTGACAAACCATCGAAGTATCCTGTACCACCATGTAGGAACGAGTCAGGATCGACCAACTCAGGATGAGTCATTGCAATATGACGAGCTGTGTTCTTTGATGGATACATGGCATTACGAAAACCAAAATCTCGTACCATGATGATGTTCATCTTCTTGGCAAACTCCATCATAGTGAACGGACGTTTTGCATTCTCAAATAACTTATCAATCTCCAACGCAACATGCTTTGGTGTATCGATCAACCAATCTTTGACCTTCGTATCTTTTGGATAATAGATCTGAAAGAGATCAGAACGTGCATGACGATAGTTCGAGAACCGTACTTTCATGCCATCATAACCATGATCTTTCCATGCTCTGAACGTTTGCCAATGCTCATTACTAAAAGAAAATAAGACACATCCTTCGATCAATTTGGCACGATTATTACATTGTGCCATTTCTGTGACAAATGGACACTCATGCCAATGTAGACGATGTGAGAATTGTTGGTAGTTTGTCTTGAGCAAATAGTCTTTGCGTTCATCGTATGCACGACAAAACTCGAAGAATTTATTGGTTCGACATTCTTGTGGCCAATCTTTGAGCCAACTTTCAACAGGTTTGCCGTTCTTTAATTCAACATCGGCAGTATTGTTGTATTTGATGTCGTGTTCGTGTTCGCCTAAGAAGTAAGTGAGCGACATAGTTTTTGGTATTCAGTCACGTTCATATTATTTGCCTTGAGGATAGCATCATCTGATGGATGATTCTTCATACCATTAAACGTATCGACAAGGCCGAGTTCAAGCATATACTTCTGTCTACCATATGGATGGTCTTTGATGCCGCATGATGACCATAGATTGTCATAGTCGAGATGATCGTAGTCCGGACCTGGGCGTACATAGTTCTCAACATAACGAATAAAGTCACAGCATACATCTTCAGCATTATATGGTACACTTCCTGTATCTTTATATATCCTATCCATCACAGCGTCAAGAAAGACTTCCTTCTTCATCTTCTGTGTTGGCTTTGCAAGATATGAGATACATTCTACAGCATTTGTACCGTAATAGAACATGCTTTCTAAATTTACATACTGTGGATACCAATCGGCAATGTCAGCCACAACAGCCGCATATTGGAATTGATACTTACGCAATCCATTCTTGACATTCCACTCGAGCATAAACTCGCCAATCTCTCGTAGATCTCGCTTGCCACCTGATTCTAGCCACTCTGCCATTTCTCTTGCCAAACGAGGTGCATACTCACCGAGGAAATAGTCACCACCTTTCTTATAACCTTGTTGTGGTTTAGGAAATGCAGGAAACTGATAACCAACCGATGTGTAGAATGGTGCAGGATAATGACGCATCAGTCCGACCATCTCTTCGATATTTTTCGACTGATGAAGATTAAAGAGAATAGTGTTATGATAACCTGAAGGTTTGGTTGCGTAGTTGATTGCAGAGCCTGTCACACGATGCAAGATGAAGATGTAGAGCCATTCAGGTAAACCGAAGTCAGCATGTTTGCCTGTCCAGTCTTTCGCGACCTGCTCACGCTGGCGTGTCACCATACCAGCTTCCATCTTCTTCCAATATGGATGCTTATCAGTCCAACCATAGAACACATCATTAACGATCTGAGAGAAGCCAGCGTACTTACGTTCAACTACATCGTATAACTCAACATGTTCCATGAGATCATCTCCCATGTTACTCTCAGCATGTTTGATCATACCAAACGGAGCGCCTTCTGATACGTTACACTTTTTCTGTTGACTGAGTGCTAGATCAAAATACTTGAGGAACTCATCATAATATCGAGTTGGTTCAATCATTTCTTTTTCGCTTCATGATATTCTTTGCATACCGTTTCGAAAGTAGCCCACATTTGATTAAACTTAAGCTCGTATAATTCTTTGATGGCAAAATACTTATTCATAACATCATCATCGGTATAACCATCTGAATCATCTACTAGATACTTAGTTACCATGTCAATATCATCTGTGACTTTCCAGCATTCTTGAATTTGTTGTTCTAAATCAAAAATTGCATTACTCACAGCCCAATTCCTCTGCTCGGCCGCCTGCATAATAGTACAACTCTCTCAAACTTTCTAGTAGTCGTTTGACATCATCTTTGTGATACTCCGCTATCTTTCCAGATCTGGTATCATCGGACCCAGGAATAACACCAGGAATCATACCTTCTAGCTCACGATCTACTAACTCTTTAAGACTTACCTTCGAAGTATAATCGGGTTCACATGTTCCTTCACCAATATAAACACAAACTTCAATGTCACCATTGCAAGTCAACCATGGACCTGCATCAATTTCGATATAACTTTTTTCCATCATTACTTTACCAAATGAAAGTGTTTCTCATACACGTGTAAATTCTGTACTTGCCAAAAGATATCACCGACTTCTACGTGATCAAAGTTCTTGTGATTATATCCTTCGACTAGCTGTTCGAGGATGTGCTTTTGCCATGCGTAGTCATTTCTGTAACCGAAGATGACGTCATTGGAACGCATTTGTACACAGCAGTGGAGCTTATCCCCTCGGATATAGTAGGTGACGGCGTTCGTACATATGAAATCACTTTTACCATTTTCATTGTACTCGGTCCAAATGCTTGGTCGGTTGTAGACCATACATGCTCGGCGGGTATCTCGATTTGCCAAGAGTTCGGCCAAACATCGTTTATATTGCTCGTAGTATTGCTCGGAAAAGATAATACGTCCATAGTTTGAATTGATTTCTCCATGATAGTTAGCGGCATATTGCCATGCCTTTGGTGGTTCTTTAGGATCACCGTTCTCATCGTAGATACCAGCATAGATGTCATTGATGTTGTTCGATCCTTTGAAATACCAATCGATCTCGGCTTGAATATACTCTTGATTTGGTTCGCCAAAAATTGCAGGCTTGTCAGCTAGGAACGAGGCACCGATCAACTCAATGGTCTTGTCACCGAGTCGATCAGTCGTAAATCGTTCTGCTTTGAGTTCGTCGAGAAAGTGCTCGCGAATATCATTCGTCGTCTGATGCATTATTCACCCTATTCAAAAAGTCACGAGTTGGATCTTGTCCGTCCATTTTACCACGCATGTACGATACTACGAAAGATGCATAGTTGATCAAGTCTTTAGCTGAGTCTTCGATTGATTCGAAGTTAGGCTCATAGTTAGGGTCGTGCTCGCTAGCTTCGATTACTGACTGCATACGCAAGACTTTTGCATAGATGAGGTCGGTGATTGTAGCGATACCGCGTGGATAGTAATCTGCTTGACGAATGCGAGAGTGGTCATTCTGATAGTCGTTAGACTTTTTGACTTGCACTTCTGCGCATTCTTGCAGGACTTTAAGTGACTCTTTCATTGAACTGCTCCATACTCTTTTACAATATTGTACTTTTTTTCAACATCGTTATATTCAAGATATGCATCTAAAGTATACTGCTTATCTTGCCGATAGAACATAACAACGTGCGGATATTTTGTCTTCATACCATCTAGCTTAAGAATAGTATCATATTTTTGTTGCACAGATGAAAACGTTTTGACTTCAAGATCGTAACCATTCAGGTGTACAAGATCATGCCAATCGCGAGGATCAAAGACAAAGTCAAACTCTTGTCGTAGATAATACTCTGCAACAAGACCATCGAATGTATTTTTAGTAATCAACTCTAGACTACGTTGCTTCTTGCCTTGTTTCTTGGCGTTTTGAGCTTCGTGCTTGATTAGCTGTTTTGCTTTAAACGGTGCTAAAAGCGATAACTCATAATGACTCTTATCATTAAGATCATCTTCACTAAATGACAGATCTGACGGTATACCGAAATCTGTTTCTAAGTTACTCATAATTTTTCTCGCATTTCTTCCATTCGCTTGTAAGATTTATACCATGATTCAGGAGAACGAGGTTGAGGCATAGACATCTTCAACTTCTTTTTCTTGAATGACGTTTTCAATTCTTTAGCCGCATGCGTACCCATAAATCTAGATACTAATCTTACCAAATTTATACGGAATTGTACACCGTGATGCATAGCATTCGGTGTTTGGTGTGCTAGTTCATGAAGCAGAGTATACTCATCGAGACCAGAGTTGGCGAGCTTAATCTTGCCAGTCCAGTACGCCATACCTGCGTATCGCTTCATACGACCTGTGTGCTCGAGAGACGTCGCACGACCATTTAGATCAGACCATAGCTTACTGCTAGTGATCTGCTTCATGCGCTTCTCAGCTTCTCTGATGTCTTTGAATTCCTTGATGTCTACCTTATCTTGAAATGCCCATTCAGCGCTGTAGACTTTTTGCTTCTCGCTATCGATCGAGGCTGTTTTACCTGTACGATGAGGTCTTAGTTTTTTCAGCCAATAGGTTTCATACTTAAAAATCTCGTCAGTATCCATGCCGAGGCCCTTGCATTGGGCTCTCAGCTGGTCTGGTAAGCGGTAGTGGTTAGTTTTCACTAGCCCTCCTCTTTGAACTTAACGACTTCTTCTACAGCTTCGAAAGCTGTAAGACCGAACCGCTGCAGTTGCGCTGCGACTTGCGTGTCTGACAGTTGGAAAGGACCTTCACAAAGTTGCTCTAAGATGCTGAGCACTTCTTCACCTGCCCGACCACGGCTGTACCACTTTACTTCTTCACTCATACTTATACTTCCTATCATCATGAATATAAACATCAAAACGCTTAGCATTACCTAAGCCACCTAATAAATCTCCAGCCCAAGTGTAACTTTGACCGTTAACCTTCTCAATTGCTTCGCGGCCTTTTACACGGACACGCTTACGTACTTTAATGAGAGGACCCCAATCTGTTTGTTCCCACTTAACGTCAGCGTTTGTTGCTTTGACGCTAAGCTTGATAGCATTGAGGATTTCCATATCCACACATGATTGTGGATCCAAAGAACACACGTAGCTAGGACTTCTACCTTCACGCACTTCCATTATATTCTCCATCTAAGAGAGCTTCAAGGTTCTGAATTGTTTGATTAAGCTCGTTACGAAACTCTAGTGTCTTTTTCAGTTGGTTAAACAACTGCAAACGAGTAGGATTGCGATCTTTCGGTTGATGCCCAATAG